>Ga0310786_10001046_pt1 | contig 44500 bp, 38 predicted proteins | sample AusTroGonzalo_MG_FD_203881 | JGI IMG/M metagenome (GOLD analysis project Ga0310786, IMG submission 203881) | Bovine rumen microbial communities from tropical cattle in Woodstock, Queensland, Australia - Gonzalo_03 (v2) (version 2) | ecosystem: Host-associated > Mammals > Digestive system >...
TGTTGGCTTTCAGTTGCTCGGTTTGCAGTTTACCGTCGTTGTCGTAGTAGGAGATGGTAAAGTCAGCCACCAGACGCATGGAATCCGTCACTTCGAACGCGTACTCCAGCACAGCCGCTACGGGTTTAACCTCCTCCGGCTCTTGCTGTTGTGAATTCTCCTTATCGCAACCCACCATCAGCATGGCGCAGGTCATTAGCAGCACGAGACTGCCCAAAAGTGTCTTTTTCATACTTTTATATATTTACATAGTTAATATATTTTGCAGAATATTCATCGCTTTTTTGCTGTTTGCCCCCTATATCACCCGGCGTGCGTTCCTAATAAAACTGCCGTTGGGGACTGCAAACGATTACAAAGTTATCACTTTATATACATTTATGCAAATTTTTAGTGAGAAAAATGCGGATTTTGTACGCTTTGTAACGTATATGAACAAATCTGCATGTCAACGGCTGTCAATCGGACATCCTCCTGTCATATTCCATCTAACATTTTATCGTCTGCTGTCGCAATCTTTCCGTCGATGGATGAAATTTGCGTTTGTATATTCTCGCATTCAATTTTTCGAGCCTCCTACCTATTTACATATTACGACCAATAATTGACTCTTTTTACCGATTTTCCTAAAAATTCTCACTTTGCCTAGCAATTTTTGCAAATTTATTTGCATATTTCAGAAAAAAGTTGTATCTTTGCATCGGATTTGTTTCTATAATGCAGTATAATTAATGCACAATTAGAATAAAACAGCAAAAATGACATATATTCAGTTTTACAACGAATGGCATCGCTTGGCATGTTTTTCCGTGGCGCAAGTGAGGGCAATATATCCGAATTTCCATCGCGGTAATTTGTTGCAATGGCAACGTGCCGGATACATTGTGCCGTTACGCCAAGGTTGGTATGCGTTTGCCGATTATATACAACAACCGGAATATGCACGGTTTATTGCCGGTAAGATTTGCTCGCCATCGTACATCAGTCTGCACACTGCGCTTTCGTTTTATGGAATTATTCCCGAAGCCGTGCTAGAAATCACCAATGTGACGACGCAAAAGACCTGTGGGTACGAAAACGCGTTTGGTCAATTCAGTTACCAGACAATCCGTCCGCGATTGTTCTGGGGCTTTGAGCCAAAGACGATGCGGGACAACAAGCAATACATGATGGCAACGCCGGAGAAGGCAATCATCGACCTGATGTATCTCTATCCGCAGTATTCAACGATTGACGAAATGCGTGAACTGCGCTTTGACGAAGACTGGATGCAAGATGAACTGAACAAGGAGCGGTTAACGGAGTACGCCGAGCGTATCAACAGCCCGATACTAAGCAAGCGGATACATTTATTACTAAAAACCTATGAGTTATGATTGACATGGAATACATACGCGGGTTTTATCCGCCGTACATCGCGCAGAACGCCAATTTTCAAAAGCACATGCTCAAGGAATATGTGGAGTTGCTGGCTTTAGAATGGATTGCCCGTTCGACCTATGCTACCAAACTGGTTTTTATCGGAGGTACGAACTTGCGACTGATCCAAGGTATTGACCGTTTCTCTGAAGACTTGGATTTTGATTGTAAAGGACTGAGCGAAAACGAGTTCCGGCTGATGTCGGACGAATTGGTTAAGTACCTTCATTTGCAAGGTCTCAATGCGGAATTGCGCAACAAAGAAAACGCTCGCCTGACCGCTTTTCGCAGTAATGTCTATTTTCCTGAACTGCTGTTTGACCTGCAACTGACCGGACATCGTGAGGAGCGTTTTCTGATGAAGATTGAGGCGCAAGATCAAGGAGTGGACTATCCGCGCGAAATGGCGATTGTGCAACGACACGGTTTCTCTTTCCCTGTACCTGTTCCACCGCTTGGCGTGCTGCTTTCGATGAAGTTATGCGCACTACTAACACGCCAGAAAGGTCGTGATTTTTACGATGTGTTGTTTCTTATGCAGCGCACCGAACCCGACTACGCGTTCTTGCAGCAACAGAAAGGTATCGCGAACAGGCAGCAACTATCTGCCGCTCTGCATGAGATGGTTGCTACTACCGACCTCAAAACGAAACAGCGGGACTTTGAGCATTTGCTTTTTGATACCCACAAAAGTGAAATGATATTACGGTTTATAAACAGCATACCCCTATAAAATCACTCCATCCCCGCCTCCCGCCGTATCCCCCGATAGATCTCGGTGAACATCCATCCGTAGAAGTGCTTGTAGTTCGTGCTGCCTTTGGGGATGGTGGCGCGGTACTCTGCGTACTTCTGTTGCCAGATCTCTGCTTGCTCTTTGTCTTCCTCGCCATATTCCTCCGGATGATAGCACACCCGCTCAATGTCGTGCGCCATCCGCTGCGCGGCTTTGATCATCTCACGGTTACGCGTTGCGCGGTCAGACCATGCACCTTCGTGCATGTGCATGAAGTACAGTTCGTGCCATATACTGCCGTCGGGGGCGATGCTCTTCTCGCCTTGCCAGCGCAAGCGGCTGATAAGCCGCGTACGGTTGGCTTGGCCGTCTTTTACTGCATCCAGTGCTCCGCGTACTGTGGTGATTCCATCTGCATAAGTTACTTGTGCCATAAGATTAAGGGTTAAAATGGTTCACTATGTGAACGTTAAAGAGTTAAAATGGTTTCGATTGACATCGAAACGTTAATTGGTTAAATTGTTAAGTGGTTAAACTGTTAGGGGGTGGTTGGGGTGTGAGTGGCTTCAGGGTGGGTCAATGGTCTAGGATTGGTCCGATACAACCTCGTATTCGGTCCGTTCCCGGAGCGTTTCCGGCTAAATCAACAACCGCCAACAACGTGGACGAAACAGATGAGTGGCAGTTTGGCAGTTTTGTGCTTAAACTGTTGGTTGTAAGCCAATAATAAACTGCCACAAGGTGGAAGAAACTGCCAAACTGCCAAAACTGCCACTCAAAATTTTGCATAAATCAGCCGACTTTGTGGTAATGACCATGCGCGACTTTGGTGATCAAGCCATCGCGTAGCCACGTGTCCGTCCAGCGGTAGGCTGTGCGCTCCGGTACGCCATGTGCTGTGGCCTGCTTGAGGACGCTCTTCATTTCAAACTCGGGTTGGAGGGCTGAGAAGAGGAGTTGCTTCTGGCAGGTGGTTTGGATGGCGGGGACGAGTTCGGTGGTATCGCCGTTGATGAGGCGGTAGGCTGCTGCCATGTGGAGGATGAGCTTGCTGCCTATGAGTTCGGCGGTGGTGTAGTCGACGTCGGAGCAGACTAATTGACAATTGATAGTTGACAATTGACAATTATTTTCAGCGAGGCGCAATACTGAGAGTATCATCGCTATCCGCTCTATCTGCACTGCCATTCTGACTACCGCCGAGTGGAAGTTATCGCCAAGGATGCGGATGAGGGCATCGTACTCCGTGGAGAGGTGGGCAGCGAGTCGGGACTTCTGCTGAGGCGTGAGCGACCACTCTTGTGCGGGTTGGCAGTAGAGACGGGTGCAGAGAGCGGCGAGTTGCTGACCGACCTGACGGCTGACGGGTTCGGCGGGAGCAGCGGCTTCGACATAGCGGCTGTCGAAGGGCTGGGTGTCGCGCACGATAAGCGGTAACAGACGCGAGAAGTAACCGTTCTCGATGTTCGGGACGAGGTGATGGTACTGGCTGAACGTGCCGGTGAGTAACACCGACAGCTGCGGGCAGGGGATGACCTGCATCTCTTTGACGCGGTTGTGGCTGACCTGCTCATGTTCGGCAGCCTTACGGAGGATGGAGTTGTAGGTGGCGGCTTGCGACTTCCAGATATCGGTGATGACCGAGCCTTCGCTCTCGTGGACATAGCCACGGCCGCCGTTCTCGTACAGGCGTTTAAAGAACGCGGGGAAGGTGCTGTCGCCCGGGATAAGTGTCGGGTAGATGGCCTCTACGGGTTGGATCATCTCCAAGGCCTGACTGGCGATACCTTTACCCGAAGCAGCCGCAGCGAGGATGAAACACTGGAGGTTGGCGTAATAACGCTTGCCGGTCATGCCGTAGCGGAAGTACAGGTTCGGCAGATAGGCGCTGGTGGCGGTAAGTGTCGCCATGAGCAGCATATCGCGCTCGGCAGGCGTGGCGGCTTGCGAGAGCATGCGCTGTAGTGGCTCGGGCAGGGTGGAAAGGTTCAGGTACTCGACGATACGCAGATCGTCCATGTCTTGGCTGTCCTGTGCAGGCACAGCCGGTGTGATTTGGGTTTTGTTCATAGTTTAAAATTGGTTTTATATAATCAAAAACATGTCGAAGTAACACAATATGCCCCTCTATAATAATGTCACAGGGTGGCAGCTTTCGATGGGTTGAAAAATCATGCCCCTCTATATAGTAATTACACGGTGATTGCCTTTAAAGGGGCTTTAATGCCAAAATCCGTCATTGGGGTGAGAAAAAAAATGCAGTATTTCAATCTTTTGCAAGGTTTGCTATGCATTCAGCCCCAATAATCCTATTTTTGCAGTCGGACATTTTTTGGGAAAAAATCTGCTGCAAAAATACGTTAAAGAAATTGTGTTTTCCCAATCTTAAATGTCAAATCAGGAACACTAAATGCAGAAAAAATGCACTTGCTATGCTATTTTTGACAGAAATATTTGCATATATTAAAAATATTTCGTACCTTTGCAGCGGATTTTAGAAAATATATGCAACGACTACTGCGACAATTTAAGAATATTCCTGTGTCATCGTCTGTGCTGCAAACGGTGTTGCCTCAACGTACATCCTTCACGCATTTCATCAGTAATCTGGTGGATACGAACCAGCTGATTCGCATCAAGCGAGGGTTGTACATCGTGCATCCTGACGTGTCGGGAGTACCGATCAACTCGATGATTATAGCCAATAGTCTCTATGGACCTTCGTACGTGTCGTTCGCTACGGTGCTCAATCACTATGGTCTGATCGACGACTTAGCGCAAGGCATCTATTCTGCCACCATCAAGCGTGACAAGCGTTATATGACTCCCATAGGAAGGTTTGAATATGTGTCTCTTCCGGCATCTTACTATGCAGTGGGTATCAAGCAAGTGATTGAACAAGACTGCAGTTATCTGATAGCTACTCCCGAAAAGGCACTTTGCGATACGATTGTGAATGCAATCGGGGTGAATCTCCGTTCACAGAAAGATGCTATGACCTATCTGGAAGAGGACTTGCGTTTTGATATGGACGCATTAAAGTCGATGGATACCAGCATCCTCCAAGAGTGCGCAGCATGCGGTGTCAAGAGCAATTCCATTCAACAAATCATTAAACTCATTCAGTCATGACTGTATATGATCAGATGTTAGCGGCATATCCGCAACAAACGGCACAGCAGCAACATAACGCACGCATCGAAGTGGCGCAACAGATTGTGCTGGCAGGACTTGCACGGAGTGACTTCTTCAGCAAAGCTGCTTTCTACGGAGGCACATGTTTGCGCATCTTCCATAACCTGCAGCGTTTCTCCGAAGATATGGATTTTTCGTTGATGCAGACGGACGAGACGTTCGCTTGGGAGACCTATTTCCCGTACATTGAGCGTGAGTTCGAAGCCTTAGGTCGCACGGTGACAATTACCAAGAAAGATAGGCGCACGTTCGGAAAAGTCGAATCAGCTTTTCTAAAAGATAACACGGAAGTGGTGAACTTGCAGTTTCAGACAGAGAAAAGTCTCAAGATCAAGATCGAAGTGGACACCTATCCCCCGTTAGGCTTTGCTACAGAACAGCGCCTGCTCTTTCAGCCATATCCGTTCTATACCCGTTGTATCGTGCCTTCTGATCTGTTTGCCGGAAAGATGCACGCGTTGCTGTTTCGCCAGTGGAAGAGCCGCGTGAAAGGCCGCGATTGGTACGATTTCGAGTGGTATATCCGCAATAATGTGCCGTTGCATTTTGAGCACTTGCAAGAGCGTGTCCGGCAATGCAACAACATCGAACTGACCAAGGATCAATTTGTGGAAATGCTCCGTAACAAGATTGCCAATACAGACATCAACGATGTACGTGCGGACGTGGAGCCATTTCTGATTGGTAATCTCAATAATCCGGATATCTGGTCGAATGATTACTTCCTACAAATAGCGGAAATGATACGATTTGTATAAGAGCAAAATTTGCACAATTTTGCATTTTATGTAACTTTTTTGCTCTATGGTGTATAGCGAAGACTTACGCCCTTCTATTAGATTGCGCTTGCGAAGCATTGCAACTGCCCCAGATAGCGGTTGCGGAGAAGGCGGATGTCCTCGGGGGTGAGGCACAGGATGTTGCTCAGGTAATCCGTCATGCTGCCGAACTCGCGGTCGATGAGATCGAGGGTGCGGATGAAGTTCTTGGTGCTCACGCCCATGAAAGCCTGGATGACATCCATCTCGTTCTCGCCACCGCCTTTGTCGAGTATATCCTGATTGAGTTTGCGCACGATAGGTTCGTAGGCTACATTGCTGCGGTCGAAGTCCGCGATGATCTGCTCCCTATTCACGCCCAGGGCGAACAGCAGGAACGCAGCGCCCCAGCCTGTACGGTCCTTGCCCTGCGCACAATGCCAGAGAATACCGGCGTCATCAGGCGCCTCGACGATCAGACGGAGGAACGCGGCGTACTGCAACTGCGAGAACTCGCTACGGATGAGCGAGGGGTACATGTTCGCCGCCATCTGCTGCACCTCGGGATAGAACGAGTAGTTGACGATATGTTTGTCGAGCTCGAAGAACGCTTCTTCGGGGATAGGTTTGCCGGTGTCCTGCTCGGCACGCATGTCGATGGTGGGCAGCAAGTGGTGCTGTACGCCTTCGATCTCGCGGTCGGGCAGGTGCTCGCTCTCGCCCAGCGAGCGGAAGTCGAACACGCGGCAGAGGTTGAACTCGCTCTTCAGTCGCGCTATATCCGCATCGGTAGCATCATGCAGATGCGCCGTACGGAGCAGACGGTGCGAACGGACAATCCGTCCGTCAGCGCCTATCATGCCGCCCATATCGCGGGCATTGTCTATCTTGTCAAAAACAATTTGCATTGTTTTTTCCGTTAAAGAGTTAAAATGGTTTTGATTGCATCAAAACGTTAAGCTGCTAAAAGACCTCGTCAATCAGACGTACGAACTCCTGGTAGGCGAAGGTGTCGTGGAGTTCGCTGAGCGATGCCGCCAGACCGCGGTAGTGCCATTCGTGGGAGGCTTTGTCCTTGACGTGGAAGATCTGCCACAGCGCGTCGCCCTGCTGCTGGTAATCGCGCCAGATAGCGCGCATGTTACTGAGTTTATCGCCCATAGCCACGATCTTCGCATCATGCGATGCGGCAGCCAGACGGTCGATAGCAGCCTGCTTGCGTGCGTGCCATGTCTCAGACTCATTCTCCCCTCCGATGAACACCTCGCCGTTCAGCTGGTCACTCTCGGAGTGCACCAGCTCCGCCACACGGTTGCCGAACGCCTCGCGGAGCTGATTGACGGTCACATCGGTGTCCTCAATCGTGTCGTGTAACGCGGCAGCAGCCAGCAGCTCCTGATCGGGCGTGATGGTTGCCACTATCTCCACCGCCTCCATCGGATGCACGATGTACGGGAATCCCTTGCCCCGACGTTCGGTGTTGTGGTGCGCTTGAACAGCAAATACGATAGCTCGGTCAAGCAGATCGGTGTCCATAAACTTATTTGCCATGATGAGACTGATTATTACATTTTAACTTTGAATTGGAGTGCGTGGTGGATGCAGTGGATCTCCGTTGGTCCCATGACGTTGTGCAGAATACCGTCCGCCTCGAACATCAGATGTTCCTCGGTTTCCATACGGATATCCTTACCTTGGTACGCATGGATGAACGGTAGTTCGGTCAGTTTGCCGTTGAACAGGTTAGGCAGTGCCTTGATGACCTGCCACAGCGTAGGTTTGCATACGAACATTGCGTTGAACACACCGTCTTGCGGGTTGGCGTCAGGATTCTGCTTGATACCTCCGCCCGAGAACGGACCGTTGCCGACGTTCATCGTGAACAGCGCCTCGTCCACCAGCACCTCGCCGTCCACAACGAGCTGCATGGGGATAGGTTTCTGCTGGATGATGGCACCAATCAGACCTATCACATAGTTGAAGTGGTGCGAGCCGAGGTAATACTTCAGTTTCTCGGCTTTCTGGCAGCAGAGCGGATCGACACCGAAACCTACGGAGTTGATGAAGTAGCGGTGGTGCTCGATGTGGTTGCGCCAATACGTCACGCAGCCGACATCCAGCGGGTGGCCTTCGCCCGACAGGAAGCGCTCGATAGCCTCGCGGTACTTCTTCGTCAGGTTCCAATAGCGTGCCCAGTCGTTGCCCGTGCCACGCGGCATGAGTCCGAGCTGGATGTTCCGGCGCTCGTCGGCGGTGATCTTCGCACGCATAATACCGTTCAGCACCTCGGACAAAGTACCGTCACCACCGAGCACGAGGATCTCGTCACAACGGTAGTCTTCCACCAGTTCGCGCGCCAGTTCCGTGGCGTGCGCGGCGTATTTGGTTACGCGGAACTCGTACGGAATGCGCCGTTCACGCAGTAGGTTCCACAGATACATTCGTTGCATGCGGTACGCACGCTTGCCTGATTTCGGATTGATGATTACTCCTAACATTATTGTTGAGTGTTTTTTGGCTGTTGGCTATTGCAGGGATTGAGCGAAGCGTTCGGCTTCGTCCAATTGGTCAATCTTCCCCACATCCATCATTCTATAGTCTTGCGGCACAAAGGCGCGTATGATACCTGCTTGCCGCTCCACGACGGACAGATACGCATCTATGAGCGAGAACTTCTGCCCTTTCTGAGTCTGCGTGTGCCGGAGCGAACCGAAGAACGCCGGACTGACGATCTGCATGCCGGAGAATGCTAATCGGGTTAACGGGTGAACGGTGAGCGATGCCGGGCGGCATTCGCCGGTTGCTATGTTCGTCCATCCGCGCAGCACTCCCGATTCGTCAAATAGCAGGTAACGCTGCGTCTGTCGGTCCGACACCACTACCGTAGCCAGATCGTCTGCCTTGTGTGCCGCCATGAGTTGCGGGATATTGATGTTCGACAGTATATCCACGTTGCAGACCAGTACGAGATCGTCTTCGCCCAGCAGTTCTGCTGCCTTCAGCAGTCCGCCGCCGGTCTCCAGCAGTGCTTCGCGTTCGTCGCTGATCCACACGCGGCGACCAAAACCGTCATGCTCACGCAGATAGTCGATGATCTGCTGCCCGAAGTGGTGGATGTTCACCACGATATCCGTGATGCCTGCCTCCTGCAGGCGCTCGATCTGCCATTGGAGCAATGTCTTGCCCGCCAGCGGCAGCAAGGCTTTGGGTATGCTATCGGTGAGCGGTTTGAGTCGTGTTCCCAACCCCGCCGCAAAGATCATCGCTTTCATCGCTCGGGTAGTTTTCGTTCCACATTCTGCTCGCGGTGGATGAGTCGCACCTCTACGCCGAACTTCTCATTGATATGCTCCGCCATCTTCTCCGCGGCATATACCGAGCGATGCTGTCCGCCCGTACACCCGAAGCTGACCATCAGGTTCGTGAACCCGCGGTCTTTATAGCGCTTCACGCTCGCATCCACCAGCCTGTACGCCGCATCGAGGAACGGGAAGATCTCGCCGTCGTCCTCCAGGAACTTGATCACCGGCTCATCCATACCCGTCACATGGTTGTAGCGCTCGTACTTACCCGGGTTATTCACCGCACGGCAGTCGAACACAAATCCGCCACCGTTGCCGCTGTCGTCGGCAGGTATGCCTTTCTTGAACGAGAACGAATAGACCTTCACCACCAGCGGTTTGCGTACGCTCACCTCCTTGAACTGCTTCATCTCCGTCATTTCGTGCAGCACCTCAATCAGGTAGGGGTAGTCATCCGCGGCATCCTTGAGCAACCGCCGCAGATTCTCGATGGCAAACGGTATAGACTGCAAGAAGTGCGGTTTCTTCTCAAAGTACCCGCGGAATCCGTACGCGCCAAGCACCTGCATCGTTCGGAAGAGCACAAAGTGCCGGAGCGTAGCGTAGAACTCCTGCCGGTTCACCTCCATATACTTGCCCAGTTCGTCGAGATATTCCTCGATGAGTTCGTGGCGCAGTTCATCGTGGAAGTTCGCCTTCGCCTGCCACAGGAACGATGCCACATCATAGTATATCGGTCCTCGCCGTCCGCCCTGGAAATCAATGAAGTACGGCTCGCCGTTGACCACCATCACGTTGCGGCTCTGGAAGTCACGGTACATGAAGGCGTTCATCTGCTTCTGCTGGAGCAGAATATACGCCAGCCGCTCGAACTCGTTCTCGAGCTTGTCCTCCTGGAACTCCAGCCCCGTCGCCTTCAGAAAACAGTACTTGAAATAGTTCAGATCCCAGCGTATACTGCGCAGGTTAAACTCCGGCTGCGGATAGCACACATTGAAGTCAAAATCCTCCGCCGCCTTGATCTGAAACTGCGCCAGCGTCCGCATGGTTTTGCGGAGCATCATTTTCTCGCTCTCGCAGAACACGCCGGTCTTCCGTCCCTCGGCAATATAGTTAAACAGCAGCGTATCGCCCAGATCTTGCTGCACATACGCCATCTCGTCCTCGCTCACAGCGAGCACGCGCGGGACAGGGAGTCCCTGCTTCGCGAAATGTGCAGCCATAGTCAGGAACGCATGATTCTCGTCATGCGACGTGCCTTCCACCCCGATGAGCGAGACAGAACGGTCCTCACTGTAGATGCGGTAGTAACGCCTGTTGCTGCCGGATGCGGTGAGAGCGACAGTCTCTCCGACCGGCTTGCCGATGGCTTGGGTAAAGAGTTGAGATAGTATCATCTATACGTGTTTTTCAAAAATTATTGCTCCAAAAACGTGCAAAGTTACGAAAATTTTTCTATATTTGCAAATTTTTATGGCAAAAACAACAAAATTTATCACAGATAAATCGTATTTTACGTGAAACTCGCCTTACTGATAGACAACACAGAACCCGATATGCGAGAAGTTATCCACGCTGCGGAACATACCGTACGGACAGTTGCCATGGTAAGCACGGACGCCGATGGCGAAGCGTGAGAAGTAACCGTCATAATGGGGCATGTTGTAGCGCGCACCGACAAACACGCTGTAGGTGAAACGTCTGGGGTCGTACTTCGCTTCGCGCGGTGTGGCAGCGTGTTCCGTCTCGGTCAACGAATAGCCGTATTGCGCACGGTTGCGCACCTCGGCAGACACAATAGCCTGAAAACCATGCCGGCTGCATGCTGACTGATATTGGTATTGCAGCCACATCTCGAACGGTAAGCCGCTCGGACCATAGCGTTCGTTGAGACCGGCCTGATTCGTTCGCACAGGTTGGTTGGAGGCGATATTGTTGACATCGCCGTCACGGCTGTCGACGAAGTACCAGCCATGTTTGGGATTGATTAGCACCAGACCGCCCAGACGGAACGTATGGCAGGACGCATAGCGGTCTTCCGGTTCGTTGAGCGTGACGACGGTCTCAATGTAGTTGTAACTGACATTCACGCGGCGCAGGGCGTAGCCTTTATCCGCGCGTTGCAAGACCATCTCATCGCCTATATGTGTTGACTCATGCTTGAACGGGCAGAACTGGATGCTGTAGTTCCTGAGGAACGGTATGGACTCCTGGCCTTGCAGACGATGAATGAACGTGAATGTAGGAGCGGCGATGCGGTAGTCGGTGTTCATCACGGGCGAGGTCGTATGTTCGGATATATCCATCCACAGATGTGCGCTGGCGGTCTGCGACATATCGAACCCGAAACGCCTGTCTTGGATATCCATATTCCAGACACTGATCCGCACGCCAAAAACGGCGAACATCTGCGCACTGTACTTCGCCGGCGAGTTGCCGTAGTTCGTCTCGGGAGCGTACGAGACGGCGCCAATATCCATGCGCATGTAGTCGGGATGCTCGTCGGCATAGAATGAGTGACCGTACGGCACGTACTGAAACCACCGTCCGGCTCTGTAAGCCACCGAGTCGGGAAGCAGATCGGCTGACTGACAGCCGACAGCTGCCATACACAGCATGATAACTGCTGAAATAATTCGCTTCATATACTTATTGATCACTGATTGCAGACCTCTGCCAGATACTCCTGCTCCGGCTGCCCGGGTGTAGGATGCCACTCCACCTTCTGCATCACGCCCAGCGCGTACATATCCATTACCGAGGAGTACCCCGACCGGCAGATGATACGCTTTGCACCAAGCATATATGCTGCCAGATGGCTATCATCCAGCCATGGTGCGATGGTTATGTTTCCATGCCTGACTACGGTAGGCGGATCCTGCATCCTGCCGCGGACAATCAGCACGGACTCATCGGCATTTTCGTAGCGCCGGAGGAGTGATTGTTCGAATAGTGTACGCTGCGGTTCCAAGCCGGAAAGCACGGCTACGACTTGATACGTTTTATCAGGAACGAAAGTCTTGCCTGAGAACCGTGACAGCACACCTATATACTTCGCATTGGCGGGCAACACAGAAGGGTGCGAGAGTCTGCCAGCCAAGCCCGGCTGCTGCTCATCAGGTATCCAACATTCGTCGTAACGGCTGATGATTCTCCGATGCCACCGTGCAACCAAGGGCTCCAACCATCGCCAGGGACGAGGTAACGCTATGGTGAGTTGGTGGGTTATGTATATAGTGGTAATTTCTGTCGATCGGCAGAGCCGTGGTGATTTGTGATTTGTGAATTGTGATTTGTGGAGGAGATACAAGCCAAAGCGGTTGTCGGATATAATCTGATCGAACGGCTCATAGCGCAGGTAGTTAGCGAGCATCCTGTTGTCCATTCGTGCCGAGCGGATGATACGCGGCAGGGCACGTAACATAGCAAGCACCTGCCTTCCACGTGTGCTATAGCGCAGGTTCAACGGAGCCAACGGCAAAACGCGCAAGGCAGGGAAGTGCTTCTTGAGCAGCGTGAGCGACTCGCCGTCACCGCCCAGCACGACCTCATGCCCCTCGGACAGCAACCGCTCAATGAGCGGCACACAACGCGAGGCGTGACCTAATCCCCAGTTCAACGGTGCTACGAGAATACGCATTTTTTAGCAGTCAGTTTTTCAGCAATCAGCAGTCAGTATTCAGCAATCAGTGGTTAGATTATGCAGATATCCGGACGTCGAAGCCTTCGGCGAGGAGCGGTGCTGCAATGGCTTCCATCTCGGTGCGGGAGATCTTCTCCAACGTCTTAACGGGCGTTGCACGGTCGATGACATAGATCATAATCTGCTTGGGGTGCAACAAGCGCACGACACTATACCATGCAGCAAGTTCATCAGGTGTAGTGTTGTCCACTATACTGCCGTTTGGCAATGTGCCGCGCAGGAAACATGTTTGCAGAGTAAAGTCGCCATCAAAAAGTTGCAATTTACCGATGATATCGTCGGTTGTTAATCTAAGATTAACGGGATCGTCGATAGTGCGCATCGTAGCGGTGACGGCGGAGTCGAGTTTGAGAATGCGATTGTCGCAACGCCGCAACGCACGCACCACATCCTCGCGGCCGAGCTGTGTGGCGTTGGACAGTACAGAAACCTTTGCATTCGGGCAATAGCGGTCACGCAACGCACAGGTGTCGTCGATGATCCCCTCAAACTCCGGATGCATCGTCGGCTCGCCGTTGCCGCTGAAGGTAATGACGTCGAGGCATTTACCATTTTCACATTTACCATTTACCATTGGGGCATCCGCATGTTTAAGCAAAGCGGCCTCCAATGCTTCGCGCACTTCGGCACGCGTGGGGAGTACAGGATGGTTCATCGGCTGATTGAACCCGCACTCGCAATAGATGCAGTTGAATGAGCAGATCTTGCCGTTCACAGGCAGGAGGTTCACACCGAGCGACACCCCCAGACGGCGAGAGTGAATAGGACCATAGACGATTTCAGAGAACAACATGATTCTATGTGCGTTGAGATAATTTACAAAATCAGTTTCCGAGTGCAAAGATACTGTTTTTTTCCGACATGCGCAAATTTTTCTACTTTTTTATGCGTACAATCGCCACTTTAGCAGGTGCATAGTGCAAATGCGCATTTTTTTTGTAACTTCGGCACATCCTTATTCGTAAAAATTTGCAAATGCGCATTTTTTTTCATATATTTGCAGGCTTTTTGTGCGCTCGCGATGAGGGCGCGCGTTGGAACTTTGTGATAAATATCATTCAGTAAATAAACAAGCACTATGAACATAATCGAATTAATTACCAAACTATTCGGCAACAAAGCGCAGAAAGACATGCGCGAGATTCAGCCGTACGTAGATCAAGTCAAAGCCGTCTATCCTGAGATTGACGCATTGTCGAACGATGCGCTTCGCGGTCGTTCGCAAGCATTGATGGATAAGATTGCCGCGAGTGTAGCCCCGAAGAAACAGAAGATCGCCGAGCTGCGTGCCTCAATAGAGGCGTTGGAGATAGACAAGCGCGAGAAGGTCTATCAGCAGATTGACGATCTGGAGAAAGAAATCAAGGAGCAGTACAAAGTCATACTGATGGAAGTGCTGCCGGAAGCGTTCGCCATCGTCAAGTCCACGGCAAGACGTTTTGCCGAGAGCGAGTCGATCGTTGTGACTGCCTCGCAGATGGATCGGGACTTGGCAGCCGATGCGCGCTTCGACTTCATCGAGATAGACGGCGACAAGGCGATCTATCACAACCACTGGATGGCCGGCGGTAACGAGATAACGTGGGACATGGTACACTACGATGTGCAGCTGTTCGGCGGCGTGGTACTGCACCAAGGCAAGATAGCCGAGATGGCGACCGGCGAAGGTAAGACGCTGGTAGCGACGTTGCCGGTGTTCCTGAACGCACTGACGCACGAGGGTGTGCATGTGGTAACTGTGAACGACTACCTCGCCAAGCGTGACTCAGAGTGGATGGGACCACTGTATATGTTCCACGGACTGAGCGTGGATTGCATTGACAAACACAGGCCGAACAGCGACGAGCGCCGCAAGGCATACGCCTGCGATATCACGTTCGGCACGAACAACGAGTTCGGCTTCGACTACCTGCGTGACAACATGGCGACGAGTCCGATGGATCTCGTACAGCGTGGGCATAACTACGCAATCGTGGATGAGGTGGACTCGGTATTGATTGACGATGCCCGTACGCCGCTAATCATATCAGGCCCCGTACCCAAGGGCGACGACCAGATGTTCGACGAGTACAAGCACAGAGTAGAACTGCTCGTGCGCACGCAGACCCAACTGACCACGCAGCTACTAACGGAAGCCAAGCAGAAGATGAGCTCGACGGACGAGAAGGTGCGCGAAGAGGGCGAGTTGGCATTGTTCCGCTCGTTCAAAGGCATGCCTAAGAACAAGGCGCTGATCAAATACCTGAGCGAGCAAGGCGTGAAGGTACGTCTGCAAAAGACCGAGGAGTTCTACCTGCAAGAGAACGAGAAAAACATGCACATCGCAACGGACGTGCTGTACTTCGTGATCGACGAGAAGAACAAGACGATAGAGCTGACCGACAAAGGTATAGACACGTTGACGGGTAACATGGATGACCCGCTGTTCTTCGTGCTGCCTGATGTAGGAAGCGAGATGGCGGAGCTCGAGCACGAGAGCCTGACCAGCGAAGAAAAACAGGCGAAGAAAGATGCTATCCTGACTAACTACAGCATTAAGTCCGAGCGCGTACACACCGTCAACCAGCTGCTGAAAGCCTACACACTGTTTGAGAAAGATGTGGATTACATCATCGACAACAACGAGGTGAAGATCGTTGACGAGCAGACCGGACGTATCATGGAAGGCCGCCGTTGGAGTGACGGATTGCACCAAGCCGTGGAGGCGAAGGAGAACGTGAAGGTGGAGGCGGCTACTCAGACGTTTGCGACCATCACCCTGCAGAACTATTTCCGTATGTACAGCAAGCTCGCCGGTATGACCGGTACAGCCGAGACCGAGGCAGGTGAGTTCTGGAACATATACAAGCTCGATGTAGTGGTTATCCCGACGAACAAACCCATCGCCCGTCAGGACATGAACGACCGCATCTACAAGACTAAACGCGAGAAGTACAACGCCGTGATTGACGAGATCACCGCACTGGTAGCACAAGGTCGTCCGGTACTGGTAGGTACGACGAGCGTTGAGATCAGTGAGTTGCTGTCACGAATGTTGTCGCTGAGGAAGATCCCGCACAACGTGCTGAACGCGAAGTTGCACCAGCAGGAAGCGATGGTAGTAGCCGAAGCCGGTCGTCCGGGAGTAGTGACGATAGCGACGAACATGGCAGGTCGTGGTACGGATATCAAGCTCACGCCGGAGGTGAAGGAAGCCGGCGGTCTGGCTATCGTCGGTACGGAGCGTCATGAGAGCCGCCGTGTGGACAGACAGCTGCGCGGTCGTGCCGGACGTCAGGGTGACCCGGGTAGTTCGGTATTCTTCGTCAGCTTGGAGGACGACCTGATGCGTATGTTCGGTTCGGAGCGTATAGCTGCCGTGATGGATAGACTGGGCATGCAAGAGGGCGAGATGATCGAGCACTCGATGGTGAGCAAGTCAATCGAGAACGCGCAGAAGAAAGTTGAGGAGAACAACTTCGGCATCCGTAAGCGACTGATCGAATACGACGATGTGATGAACCAGCAGCGTAACGTGATCTACGCCAAGCGTCGCCACGCGCTGATGGGTGAGCGCATAGGCGTGGATATAACGAACATGATATACGACACGGCTGAATCCGTGATAGCCGCTTACCGTCCTATGCTCGACTATGAGGGACTGAAGGATGATGTGCTGCAAGTGTTCGCTATGGAGATGCCGTTCGACGAAGAGACGTTCCGGAGCAAGAAAGAATCCGCACTGGCCGAGCAACTGGCGGAGGCCGCGCTGGAGATGTTCAAGCGTAAGATGGACCGTATGGCACAGATCGCCAACCCCGTGATCAAGCAGGTATTTGAGACCAAAGGTCAGATGTACGAGAATATACTCGTGCCGATTACCGACGGCCGTCATGTATATAACGTAAGCTGCAACCTGAAGCGCGCTGCAGAGACCGAGAGCAAAGAGGTGATCCGCGAGTTTGAAAAGCGCATCCTGCTGTACGTGATCGACGACGAGTGGAAGGAGCATCTGCGCGCATTGGACGACCTGAAGCAGAGCGTACAGAATGCCTCGTACGAGCAGAAAGACCCGCTGCTGATCTACAAACTCGAGTCGTTCAATATCTTCCGCTCGATGCTCGATAACTTCAACCGCCGCGCAATAGCTATCCTGCTACGCGGACAGATCCGCACCGAAGCGCCGGAGAACGTGCGTCAGGGTCAGGCTCCGCAACGTCAGGACTACAGCCGTTACCGCACGCAGAAAGACGCTGCCGACCAAGCAGCACAACGCAGCGGTCAGGCCGCAGCAGCCGGACGAGACACCCGCGAGCAGCAACGGCCGATGCCGATCCATGCGGATAAGAAACCTCGTCCGAATGACCCGTGTCCCTGCGGAAGCGGTAAGAAGTACAAGCAGTGCCATGGCAGAATGGAAGCCTAAGACAATAGCAGTCTGTGTACTGCTGGTTTGGTGCAACATCATGTATGCGTTTACGCCTACAGGCGTTGCGCCGGCTTTCTTCGGTCCGAATGCACTGCCCGTACCCGACATGACTGACGGTCGTACGTACGAACAGTTACGCATGGAATTGGCAGCCGACGGCTACTTCGGTTACAAAGGCGATCGCACAGCCGACCTGTTCGCACGGGTACACGTTCCTGTCTTCACCCGCTGGGCAAACATAAGCATATGGATGCCGATCGTGGAGTGGTACGACCAGTATGACGGCAAAGGTCACGGAGCGGGCGACGTCTATCTATCCACCGACATCCAAGTGCTGCACAACGAGTGGTTCAAAGGCGACAAGGCGCAGTATATCCCGCAGATGACTATCCGTCTGGGTATGAAGACCGCCAGCGGCGAGCAGTTCGAGCGACGTCGGCATTTTGATGACCCGGGGTACTTTTTCGACGCGAGTATAGGTCAGTCGTTCCAGACAGGCCCGGTGGAATTGCGTATAGCCGGTTCGGCAGGATTCCTATGCTGGCAGACTGCCGATGCACGTCAGAACGATGCCGTGATGTATGGTGTGCAAGCCACTGTCCGGCATGAGTACGCCTCGATACAAGCCACTTGGGGAGGGTACGTCGGCTGGGAGGAGTACGGTGACAGACCGATGACCGTCAAACTCCGTGCCGCAGGGCACATACAAGGCTTTGAGCCATACGTGCAATACCAATACGGCATCAAGGATTTTCCCTTTCACCAACTGCGTATCGGGTTGGCGTACAATATTGATATACTGAAAAAACGTTAAAGAGTTAAAGAGTTAAAATGGTTTTCATTACATGAAAACGTTAAAAAAATACATATTACTCTGTACTCTATATTCCTTACTCTGCACTCCTATACGGGCGCTGGAGGTCTGTCACACCGCTATGGACGGCAGTGACAGCGTGCCGGCGGAGTTCTTCCGCACATGGTACCACCGCAGCGACCTCGTGTATTACCTGGAAGCATTGAACGATCATGTGATTGTAGAGAACACCACTACGGGGCAATGGTGGCAGCCCGACAGGCTGAACATCGCTGTAGCCGGTATGCCCTGCACCGCTACGACCTACACGATTGACGGCATGCGCGTGGATGACCGTTTTGCTCCGGGGAACACGTTCTTTGTGCCGAACATGCAGCAACACAACCTGCTAATTGACACTCACCACGGGCAACTACAGTTCTGCCGTGACACCACAGCACGCGACTACGTGCAGGTGCAATACAACACCGGTCAGATTGGCGATGGCGCACCGGCAGCCGGAACAGCCGCCGTGGTAAACATCACACATCGCACAGCCATGCAGAGCGCGGAGACCTTCAAACACATCAGTGCGCGACGTCATCTGCACGGAGCGGGAAACATCGACGCCGCCTACACTTTTCACGACGGACAAGGTAACGCCTACCGCCAACACCTCTACGCCTCCTACGGGCAACGGCTCATCACCCGCGAGAACGAACGCGGGCTCATCACAGAAGATCCCTACTACACAGCCAACTACTACAAGGTACAAGCCGACGGATTGCTGCCCATGCGACCGAACAATGTGTTCGAACGGCTTGGTTACCGGCTGAACTTCGCCGGCAAAGAGGACGGTGGCAGCGAGTACCTGTACAACTACAACGAGGTGTTCGACCACAAGAACTATACCGCACAACTTTATGTCCAGCGTAAGTATCTGACTACAGGCCTCACATGGGCAACGAACACCGTTCATCATCATGACCGCGAATTCAGTAAGAACATCCTCGACATTGATGGCGAGAGTTTCTGTCCGTGGGTAGCCGACGGTCGTACGCACGAGTTGAGTTGGACGGTTAACTACCGGCAGCCCGTACTGCCTTGGCTGAACGTACATGTGCAATCGCACAACTCGCTGCTCCACTTCCGTCCGGAGGTGGAGCACTACACGAACACCGTCTATTTCCGTTCGCCCGTAGCGACAGCCGACACAGCGCTCTATCGCTACGAGTGGAGCAGTCATGCCTTTACAGGAGGGATCCTGGAGAACACCATAGGCCTGAATGCCGACTACACGATATGCCGCCAACTCGATCTGCATGCTCACTTGGACTTCACGCTCGACGGTCTGCTGCTCGGCGGAGGCAAGAGTAAGATATCACCCAACTGGCAGGCAGGCGTCAATCTTGACCTGCATCCTTACCGATGGTTTGAGATGGGCATATACGCCGCCTACGAACGGATGCCGTATAACGCCGATTACCTGCGCTATTTCTCGGACGACTATATGAACGCCGACATCTACCTTGCCGGCACAAACACCTTGTTTGCCACCACCGGCGGCAAGTATCACCAGTACCGCAAGCGCCTGCCTCAGACCACATACTTCGAACTGCATATACCCATCCGGTTTGTGTTCCACAGTGCGCACGGCCAGCATGAGATCGTGCTGCAGAACGCGTACAGGAAATTCTTTAACGTATGGCACACCTATTACGCCGACGGCGCGGATGCCAACGGTTACTACTTGGACAACAACGGTCTGTCGGTCTATGCAACAAACTACGGAGAAAAACAGTACGAGGTTGGCGTTACTCCTCCTTTCGGAACGAACATCCTGATGAACTCACCCTACTACTTCTCGCAACTCACGCGCTATACATATACGGGCAGAAAAGTGACTGTAGGCATCAGTTGGCAGTCCATGCAAGCAGCAGGTTATACAGGACTCGGAAACGGGGCAGACAGTAACACGATGGGGGTGCTGTCGGAGTCAACAGCCAACCCGAACACCACGCACGTAGTCAGCAATCCGAATGGTCCTCACCAAGGCGTAGGTCGTATGGATCTGGACAAAGGTTATGTGGCGCGATTCTACTTGGGCTACAACATCTGCCAATGGGTGCAGGCAGGTCTGACCGTCAAATGGACGGACGGCAAACCTTTCACATCATACCATTATTACTACGACCGCAGTTCCGGTCAAATGGCGATTATGCCAGAGACATCCCGAGGCACGAATCCTACGGACGGGCATTTCGGCCGTCGGCACGGAGCGATATATAATGTGGATCTGCATCTGCAAGGCTCGTGGACAGTAAACGACATACCAATGCGGCTGAATGTGGAGTGCTACAACATGTGGGATTTCTGTCACGACCTGGCTGAACTATCCTTCGAGCAAGACACACCTCAAGCCGTCAGGGCATCGGTCATCATGACCGTACCGGTCGGGATTCTGGCAACCTACACTGTGGACTTATAAACATCTATCCGCATGCGCGCATTCATCAAATACTATTTGTTTTGGCTTCTGTTCTTCATGGTGCAAAAGCCGCTGTTCATGCTCGTTAATCTATCCCTGATGTCAGGTATCACGTGGCAAGACTGGTTGTTGGTGCCCTGGCACGCCTTTCCTTTAGACCTGAGTGTGGCATCGTACGTGATGTTGCTGTTCGGATTACTGCTGGCTGTTATGTCGCTGGTGAAGTTCAAGCACGCAGGACGGATAGTGGATATCTACACCGGCATTCTACTGGCTGTAGGGTTGATGGCATTTATAGGCGACTGTGGAGTGTTTCCGGCTTGGGGATTTCATCTGGATAAGACGATCTTCATCTACCTGCGTTCACCACATGAGGCACTGGCTTGCGCCGAATGGTGGGTTTGGCTGCTCGGGTTAGCGGGGCTGATCGCGTCCTGGTGCGGCTGCTATATGGCATACAAGTGGGGGATGAAAGACTGGACAGAGTCGCTCAGGCAGTATGACAATCTTGGCGCGCGCATCGGTCAGACGGCAGGCTACGTATTGTTGACCGCCTTGCTGTTTCTGCCCATACGCGGAAGTGTCACCACATCGACGATGAACACCGGACGCGTGTATTTCTCCGAAAACCAGATGCTCAACCTCGCGGCTATCAATCCGTTGTTTAACATCATGGAATCGCTCGGTGAAAATACGTTCGACACCGGTAAATACACATATATGCCGTCAGCCGACGCACAAACTCTGGTACGCGAACTGCTGCCCGACACTTGCACGAATGCTTTTCCCTCCATACTGAAGACGCAACGGCCGGATATCATTCTGTTTATCCTGGAGAGTTTCTCGTCCAACGCATGGGAAGCTATGCCAACCATGCAGTGCATGGAGGATGAGGGCGTGTATTTCGCCAACGCCTACGCATCCTCGTACCGTACAGACCGCGGCGTAGTGGCAGTGCTCAGCGGTTTTCCCGGTCAGCCCACCTCATCGCTGATGACCGTACCTTACAAATCACAACACCTGCCCCAATTGAGCAAGAGTCTCGCACCATACGGCTATGTGCTGAAGTTTTGGTACGGAGGTGATGAGGACTTCACGAATATGCGGTCGTACTTGATCAACGGCGGTTTTGCCGAGCGTGTGTGTGACCACTCGTTCCCGGTCAGCGAGCGTCTGTCGAAATGGGGCGTACACGATCATATCTTGTTCGCTAAGGCCGCCGAGGAGATATGTGCGCGTCAAAGCGAAGCTGCTACCCTGGACATCATCCTGAGCCTGAGCAGTCACGAACCATTCGAAGTGCCTGCCACGAAACGCTTCGACAACCCGTACCTGAACTCGATAGCCTACACCGACAGTTGTCTTGGTGCATTCATTAACACCATGCGTAGCACGCCACGGTGGGACAGTACACTTGTTGTGTTAGTGGCAGACCACGGCTACCCCTATCCCTCTACCACGCAAAATCACGAACCTCAACGCTACCGCATACCGATCATCTTCACCGGCGGCGTAATACGTGAGCCACAACGCATCGAGCAACTATGCTCACAGATCGACCTCGTGCCCACCCTGCTTGCACAGATGGGTATCGAGCATTCGGACTACCTGTTCGGAAAGAATGCGTTGGACACCACGTCTATACCTTTCGCCTTCTATAGTTTCAACGACGGCTTCGGACTGTTGACCGCCACTGACACCGTCGTCATAGATGCCAAAGCAAACCGCCCTATTATGGGCAGCGATCCGCACACGGAAAAGCAGGCACGGGCATTCGTGCAACGGATAATGGAAGTGATAGACGAGTTGTGATTAAAGGATAGTTGTACGTCGATAGTAACGGTTTATCCCGAGGAGACTACTCGTCACGCTGCGAATCGGATTGGAGATAGATCAGCATTAGTCCGACAGCCCACAAGGCTATTCCGCAGAACTTACCGAACATACAATCCGTAAGCATGTTCAGCACATAGATTGTGGTGAACAGCAGGGCGGTAAATACGCCTTTGCGGCTCGCGCATATAGGGACAGAAAGCCAGCACAGCAGGAAGAACAACAGACCGGGAATACCTAACTCCATCAATTCTTCCAGATATTGATTGTGCACATGATAGTGCATCTCAACAAAGTAACTGAAATTAGCAGCTTTATATTTCTCGATCATATAGTTCGTGCTCTGCCCTGATCCTAATCCGTGCGCCAAGTAGTCAGACGGCTGCTGCAGAGCAAAGCCCCAGATATTCAGCCGGGCATTATGCTCCTCGCTGACCTGTAGCATCTGAGTGAAGTCAGCGAAACGAAAACTCTGCATACGCGGACTCAACTCCAGCAGCCCGTATCCTAAGGCTATGCCAAGTAGCAACACCCCTATTCCGTATCGCAGCCTGTAGCGCTTTGGAAGTTCATAGACCAGTGCAACAACTACCAACGCAACGGCTGTTAGTATGGACTGCCTCGAACCCGTTAGTGGAATAGACGACAACATAACCAGCAAAACAGGCAGCAGTATTGCCAGCCTTTTACGATACAACTGATATGCCATCACAGCTCCTAACAGCTCCACGCTACATAGGAATAAGCGGTGCTTAATCCACGAGATGTTACTCTCAAAAAATATGAACCAACTTCCAGATATAGGCAGCCATTTCTCCGTATTCGGGAACTGTCCTACCCAATCAATATGGACAAAGAACAGTGTCATCCATGCGAGATATACAAACATTGCTGCCACACAACTCCACACCAACACCTTGCCGGCTGTCCGCCAGTTGTAATGCGTGTTGAGTCCCCATATTCCCACAGGAACAATCAACCCGAACGAGAGGTAGCGCTCCGCCTGCCACGACCAAGCACCATGATCCGGTGCCCAGAACCACGACAGCAGGCACCATGCGTACCACAGTCCGAATAGAATCATCGGAATAGCCATCTTATTCTCGCTCAAAGGGCGGGGTTTGCACAGCCATCTGCCTTCCAGCACCCAGCTAACGAACCACAGCACAATCGCGTACCGCAAATACACTTGCGGAAACGGTAACAATGCCACTAGAACTAGAAAGAGGACGTAATTGATCCGCCCTACGATGTCACGGTACTTATTCATAAGTTTGTTATTCCTTGTTTTACATGCTTGTACCAGCGGTGAGCAATGATATACTCCGCTACACTGTCAGCATCCTCGCCCATGACCGAAGCATATCCGTCAGCGATAGCGCGCAATGCTTCGCGGTCGATGTTCAGTCGTTCAAAGTTACAGAGGCGCTGCTCACGGCCCAGGTGATTGCGGAAGCATATTCTGTTCAGGTCGATGACCTCTACGCGGCTGCCGTCATCATTGAACAGGATATTCCCTCCCGAGTAATCGCGATGGAAGATACCACGTTGGTGCAGTTCAGCCGTAAAACGTCCTATAGCCTGCAGTATCTGCTTGCGGTGCGGGTAATTCGGTGCGCCGATGAGTTCGTTGAACGTATGACGGCACTCCGATTCCCTGCATGCGTACCAGCTCTCGCGCAGCACACCGAACATCCGCTCCTCACGGTAGGCGACAGGTTCCGGAGTCAAGGCCTGCATGCGACATGCATATTCATAACTGCGGCGTGCCTTGCTCCTGCCGAGCAGTCCGTACCAGAGCCCACGTAGCAGGTTGGGAGTAGCAAACTGCTTGACCACTACACCCTCTGTGAGACGCAAAGTGTTTCGGCGAGAGAAGATCACCTCACCCTGTTGCCAGCGATCAAAATCGCCGACCTGCCTTACACGGTAGAATAGGTTCAGGAACTTCGACCACGAGCGGTGGTAATGCAGTTTTCCACCCAAGTAACGCTGCATATATTTCGGATGGCGACGGTTAATCTCATCAATCAGTTTGCGCTTGAGCGCACGATCCTGCTCGCGTTTGGAGCCTGCACGTACGCGATAGTAGAGCCGTATCTCCGGCAGTCGTACGAACTCGCCTCCCAGTTCAAACAACGAGAGCCACATATCCCAATCTTCGCGCGCTGCGCAGGTGGTCATATAGCCGGAAGTCTTGTTCCAATCAGCACGGCGATACATCGCGCAGGTGTCGATCATGTTCTTGCGTGCAAGGAGTTGCTTGCTGAACGGCGGAGTGATCCACTCGCCCGTCCGATCACCGAAGAACTCCGCCCTACATGACACGACGCGCACCTCGGGGCGTGATTCAAGCACCGCCTCAGCCTCCTCTATATACAAGGGATGAATGCGGTTGTCGGCATCCACAGGCAGAATATATTCGCCCCGGCTGACACGGATAGCATTGTTTCTTGCTGCGGAAGCGCCGCTGTTCGGTTGATGCAACACGCGCACCTCGGGATGCGTTAGGGCGAACTGCTCAGCTACACGCAGACTATCATCCTTGCTGCCGTCGTCCATCACAATGACCTCTATCGGCCGATATGTCGATGCCACAACGCTGTCCAACGTTTCGACGATAAACGGCGCAGCGTTGTACAATGGTATTATGACGGATACGAGGGGATTCATTATAGAAGTCAGAAATCAGATTTTATCTTTTCGTTGGGTGAGTTTGCGCCAGTAGTAGAGTAACGGGTTGGTATATTTGAGTTGTTTCCACGGGCGGCTGGAGTGCGGCTTATGCAGCACAGGGTTGCTGACCTGCAGAATATTCTCAAAGCCCAACTTGATAGACATGTGACTGATAGTCACGTCGTACCAGTTCTTCGTCGGATCAAGCTGTTCGAAGTCAAAGGCACGCAGAAATTCGTTGGTCAGCAGCGTGCAGCAGAAGGAGAAACGTTTTTTGCAGCTACCGTCCTGTTTGATACGTCGCGCGTACTCGTAGGGGAAGTTGACTTCACCGTTATCGTTGTGCGTTACAGCGGCAATCAATCCGACCTTAGGCTGCAGAGATTGTACAAGCGTGCTGATGGTTGCCGGACGAACAATCACATCGCTCTCAACGATAACGAGATGTTGCCCGCTCTCGATACATTCGCGCTGCGCATGGATGAGCACCCAGCGATAGTTAGGCGACGGGTGGTCGATGTGCTCGCGGATATGCACCACGCGGATTCCTGTCTCTGCGCTCATGGCATCCAATCGTGCAGCGCTCTCGGCTGTTGAGTTGTCATCGTACACAGTCAGTGTATATCCGCTCGCCACGATGGCGCGGATAGCCTGCTCGGCTGTTTGCAGCGAGTCCTTGACAGGCATCACGATATTTACCATTGGGTTTGACATTTGACTATTGCTCTATTCGTTGTGCAGTCAATTCATCGTGCACCATGCGGTGAATATATTGCTGGATAAACGCTTTCAGATAATCGGTCATCGGCGTAATCCGCTCGTCCGCGACGATATCTTTGATGTTCGTTTGCAGCCGTCTGTCTGTTCGGTAGTCATATACCGCGATCACCTGTTCGCCATCGAACTGCAGGAGCAGACTATCCGAGAGAATCTGATACAACGGCGCATTGTAGCACACAGCATACGGGTGTTGTTTGGGCTGAGTCAGAACATCTTCGCCGAACGCAAAATACGGTTCGTCATATCCTACGAACCCTAATACAGACGGCATAATATCCGTCTGGCTCACCACTTGTGCGCGTCTCCCAGCTGCCAGCGAAGGGTGGTAGAAAGCCACCGGCACTTCATACAACCCGCGTGCGTTGGTGTACTCAGGTAGTGTAAGTTCGTTCGTGTGGTCGGCTGTAAGCACAAACAACGTATGCTCAAACCACGGTTGTCTGCTTGCCGCCAAGAAGAACTGCCGGAGTGCATGATCTGCGTAGCCTATGGCCTGATGAATAGGCAACGAGCCTTTCGGGAATGAGTCTCGGTATTGCGCCGGCACTTTGAACGGGTGATGGCTGGATGCAGTGAACACAGCGGTCATGAACGGCTCGTGCATCGTACTCATCGTTTGGGCGTAATAGTGCAAGAACGGTTCGTCCCATATTGCCCACGTGCCATCAAACGCACTGTTGTCACCGTACTCATTCATTCCATAGTATGCATCAAAACCCGCACTGCGCGCATAGGCTTGGAACCCCATGCTTCCGTTCGGTGCACCATGGAAGAACGCTGTCGTATATCCTATACGCTTCAGGCAATCGGCAATGGATGATACACTATTGGTTGAGTAGGGCGTAACGATATACGGCTCAATGAGCATCGGTATAGACGAAAGTACGGAAGGCATAGCATCAATACTCTTTCGTCCCGAGGCGTACGAATAATCATAGGTTACCGACTGCTCCAACAGACTATCCAAGAACGGTGTATAGCCTTTGTAGCCGTCAATATCACGGTTGTAAAAGCCGATATACTCCTTGCTGAACGATTCCAGAATGATCACCACCACGTTGTCTGTTCGCTTGATAGCAATGCTGTCAGCCCGATGTATGGGGTTCATATGTTCCGCTAACCGATCTTGAGAAAAATACTGCGGCTCAATGTAGTGCTGATTCTCCAGTGACTTCATCAGTGAGAACGGCGTATTGAGTACCAGCGCACTTTCGCGTGGAGTGTTGGTGTACTGAAGCGCATTGCTCAAGGTGATTGGGCGCGTGTATTTGCCGAATCCGCCACGAATGCCGATTACCACGAAATAAGCCGTCAGAAGCATGATAGCTGTCTCTAACGGGTAATATAGTATAGGACGAACAGAAAGCACGTGGAACGTCTTGCGTGTGCAGACAAAAAGAACAGCCAGCACCAGCAGACCGGCAAGCGTCACCGGCCAATATTGTACTACTCCTTGGGCAAAGATACTCCACAGATTGCCGTCGTTGGCAAACTCGGTAAAGAACGTGCATGTTGTCCGGCGATCCGTGAAGGGGATATACGCGATATCAGCCGTGTTGACAGCCAAGCCTATAGCATTCGGGACCATAAACACCCCTGCCAGCACTTTCTGATAAGCGTTGTTCATCCGCCAGCGGGCAGGAAGAGGCAACAGGATGCCAAGGATATAAAGCGAGCTGAGATATAAGACAGCTGTCAGGTCAAAGCGTACACCGCCGCAGAGAATCTCCCACAGATGACTGCCATCTATATCCGGGAACATTGCTCCGTTGACTGCATAGCACACGAGTCGGAGTATCGTATAGAGCGCCAGTACCAACACGAGGTTGCCGACTGCTACTATCCACGGATGTTTCAGGATATTCTTCATCAGGATTGCCTAATCGTTCACTTTCGTCTTGCGCTTCAACTCAAAGTCCCGACCAAGGTAGTTGTTGCGCACTATCGGGTTCGCAGCCAGCTCTTCCGGTGTACCATGGAAGAGAATCTTACCCTCAAAGAGCAGGTAAGCACGATCAGTGATAGACAAAGTCTCGTCCACGTTATGGTCGGTGATTAGGATGCCGATATTCTTGTCCTTAAGCCGCCAAACGACATCCTGAATCTCTTGCACGGCTATCGGGTCAACACCGGCAAACGGTTCGTCAAGCATGACGAATTTCGGTTCGATAGCCAGGCAGCGGGCAATCTCCGTACGACGACGTTCACCACCCGAGAGGCGGTCGCCGAGGTTCGTTCGCACGTGCTCTAAGTTGAACTCCCGGATGAGTTGCTCCAGTTTCTCGTACTGATAATCCTTAGGGAAATTGGTCATCTCCAATACGGAGAGAATATTATCTTCCACCGTCATCTTCCGGAACACCGATGCTTCCTGCGGCAGGTAACCGATACCTAACTGTGCACGACGGTACATCGGGTAAGAGGTGATGTCAATATTGTCGAGAAAGATCTTTCCGTGATTAGCCACCACCAGACCGGTAGTCATATAGAACGTCGTTGTCTTGCCTGCACCGTTCGGCCCAAGCAGACCGACTATCTCGCCCTGCTCCAAGTGAATGCTCACGTCATTGACAACCGTTCGCTTGCCGTATTTCTTAACCAGATGTTCTGTGCGTAATGTTTGCATAAATCGAAAGTATTCGGAATATATCGGATTAGTCTATCTCCAGCGAAACCGGGCAATGATCGCTGTGTACGGCATCGCTGTGGATGCGCGCATCGCGCAGACGATCGCGCAACGGCTCACTCACCCAGAAGTAATCGATACGCCAACCGGCATTATGTGCACGTGCTCCGGCACGATACGACCACCAGCTGTACATCTCCGGCGATTGGCAGAACACGCGGAACGTGTCAATCAATCCTGTCTCTTGCCAACGATCCATCCATTCGCGCTCTTCCGGCAAGAAGCCGCTGACACCGATCTGCCGCTCGGGGTGGTTGATGTCAATAGGTTTGTGGCAGATATTGAAGTCGCCGCAGACGATTACGTTCGGGCGTTCTTTTCTGAGTTCGTTCAGCCACTTGAGGAAGACTTCCAAGAAGTCCATCTTGAACTCCTGGCGGATGTCGCCAGTTGTGCCGCTTGGCACATATACGCAAACTACTGTCAGTTCGCCGAAGTCTGCGCGCAATACTCGTCCTTCACGGTCGTAACGGTCGTTATGCATACCGGCCACAATCTTGTCAGCAGGCTGCTTGGAGAATATGCACACGCCGGAGTAACCTTTCTTCTCGGCGGAGTGGATATAACTTGTATAGCCGAGTTCTGCGAATGCCGTTGTGTCGATCTGCTCCGGTTGAGCTTTGCTCTCTTGGATGCAGAATACATCGGGGTTGGCTATAGAGAGCCACTCTAACAAGCCTTTGCTTAATGCCGAGCGAATGCCGTTAACGTTATAGGATACAAATTTCATAAGGTCTTAAATCTTTCAGTAAAAACGGTTTATTCCTTTATTGCTGAATACCGAAAATGCTGTATGTACGCCCGTTGGAGTGAATGAGCAGTTGTCCGTTTTCAATAGTCTTGTAAGCACTATGACCATCCATAACCAGTGCGCTATTGTCTGTGGGATCTACGGGTTTGCCACCGCGGTACTTGAACGACACTACGCCATTCGTCATGGTGATGTCCGTAATTGCGTGATCTGTGATGCCAGTGTATTCCGTGGCGCCATACGGGAACGCGTCGCCGGGTTTGCCGTAATAACCATTGTCTGTGTTGGATTCATCATAAACCGGTGTCAGTCCGTCAGCCTCAATCAGATCCACACCAAAACTTCCAACAGTATTGTTTACTGTATTTTTGCTCCATCGTGCGGGTTGGTAGTCGATGTGCGTTATGAGTAGTCCTTCACCCGGTATTCCAATGTCCCAGCCTTTGTTTGTTGTGTTCTCCAATCTGTTTTCTAATAGATAGAATACGGTTGGGTTCGGATTCAATCCGTCGAGGTTATGTGTATCGTTCTCTGAAATTAGATAAGCCTGGTTGCTCGATGCGATATCTGTCAGTTCTAAGTTATCTGCCTCTGTTATAAGCGTAGGTGTGAGCCAATCCAAAAAGAATCGCTCGTAGGCAGAAAGCGAAGGAGGAGTATGTGCACCATTGTTGTACGGCCCTTCACACATCAGATCCCATTCACCTAACAATTTTTGGTCATGCGTGTATTTTGTGTCGTACAGATCCGGCAATCCCAAAGCATGGCAGTACTCGTGGCACGGCACGCCAATGCCAGCGATAACAAGATTGTCTTTTGTGGAGAAATATCCATCCAACTCATTGCTATACTCACAAGCAGTAACTGTCTTGCCGTCATATGTGCCGCAATTGCAATTGCCTACGTATTGTGGCCAGATAAGCGAATTCGGATCAGGAATAAGGTCTTTACGTGCAATGTAACCCGCATCATTCTTTCCGTAACCTGCGTAGAAGACATAAACGATATCAACTTGCCCATTATTATCAGAATCATACAGCGAGAAATCAACCGTATTGTCCACCAGCCCACAGGCTTCTGCTACCATACTCGTGCCTGAACCATATTCTGCATATCCTTTAGATAATGTCACCGGGCCCACGATGTCGAACTGCGGGGCGTATTGTCCCATGGACTGATCGTAGAAATACTGCCGCACACTACCTGTCGCACCATCCTTTGTCCAATTCGAGCCATTGAACATCGAATCCACCTCTGCCGGAGTAGAGATGAGCGCATAATTGCTAAAGTTAACCATGATAACCAACACGCGCGGTATAATCGTCCGCGTACCGACTACTTGTGTGGCTGTCGGTATGTATGCCGCTGCATGCTGCGGTTGAGACTGGCGTTGCGCCTCTATCTGCGCATACCACTCGGCTCTGCGTGAGGGGTCACGCGGAGGAACAAGAGCCATGATGCTGAGTGAGCAACAAAGGAATACTATAGTCAAACTTCTGCGCATAGTGTTTTAATTTTCTTTGTTTATCTTTTGAATGCCTCGTCTGTTGAGCCAGCGTTGTTCGCACTTGCTACGTTTGGCGGCATCGTGGGCTTGGCGACGGGTTGCAACAGCGACTTGCTTCTTCTCTCCGTCAATCTTGCGCGTCTTGAGTACAGCATAGCAAATCTTGCCTTTGTCATCCTCTTTCACCTGCCAACCGTCCACGGTCATAGTGAAGTGCCAGTGCTCGTCACCGCGAAGGAACACATGCAGCGTGTCGCCGTTAGGCTGAACGCGGTCAATCACTCCATGACGAGCGGGAACGCGTGCCGGCTGAGCCTGTACACTCATGGCAACGGCTATCAAGATAATAACTGCAAAAATGATCTTTTTCATTTGTGTACTTTCTGGATCTCTTGGTATAGTTGTGAGGCGAAGACAAAACTATTCAGCGCCTCGTTGTCGGCGTGGAAGATATCCTTGCGCGATCCTTGCCACTCTTTCTTGCCGCCCTTGAGGAAGATGATATTGTCGCCGACCTCCATGATGGAGTTCATGTCGTGGGTGTTGACGACCGTGCAGATGTTGTACTCTTGCGTGATGTCCTGAATGAGTTTGTCAATCACGAGCGATGTCTGCGGGTCAAGACCTGAGTTCGGTTCATCGCAGAACAGGTACTTCGGGTTCAGGGCTATGGCGCGGGCGATAGCCACACGCTTCTGCATACCGCCGGAGATCTCCGCAGGCATCAGGGTGAGTGCATGTTCGGCAATCTGCACACGGTTGAGGCAGAACCGTGCCCGCTCATCCATCTCGTCCTTGCTCATGTGCCCGAACATCTGCATGGGGAAAAGCACGTTCTCCAATACTGTCATCGAGTCGAAGAGTGCTGATCCCTGGAATAATACGCCTACCTCACGGTGGAGCATTCGGACTTCTTTCTCCTTCATGTTCGGCAGGTTTCTGCCATCGTACTCTATACGTCCGGAGTTGATAGGATGGATGCCGATGAGCGACTTAAGTAATACCGTCTTGCCGCTGCCTGACTGCCCGATTATCATGTTGACCTTACCATCCTCAAACGTGGCACTCACATGATCAAGCACGAGCAGATCATCAAATTGCTTTACTATGTCAATTGCTTGAATCATAACAGTAGTCGTGACAGGACGAGGTCCAATAAAAGGATGATAATATTCGAGTTCACCACAGCGTTCGTTGAAGCTCTGCCGACCTCCAGTGCACCGCCGTGCACCATATAACCGTAGTACGATGAGAGCGAGGTAATGACATATGCAAAGAACAGTGACTTGATGATTCCGTACCACACGAAATACGGGTTGAACGCATATTGCACACCCACCAAGTAATCCGCCACGGTGATGATGTCCGTGAACTGTCCTACAGCCCAACCGCCAACCAGACCGATAGCCGTCGAGAGGATGACCAGCATAGGCATCATGGTCATGAATGCCAGGATCTTCGGCAGAATGAGATAGTTCGCAGAGTTCACACCCATGATCTCCATGGCATCAATCTGTTCGGTGATGCGCATCGAGCCTATCTCCGAGGCGATGTTAGAACCGACCTTGCCCGCCAATATCAGGCAGAGGATGGTCGAGGAAAATTCCAACAAAAGCGTCTCACGCGTCAGCAGACCGACTATATACTTGGGCAAAAACGGGTTCTCAGTGTTCGTCTTCGCCTGAATGGTTAAGATGGCGCCGATGAACAGCGATATAACTATCACGATAGGAAGGGATTGCAAGCCTTGTTTCTCCAACTCGCGGCTATACTGCTGCCAAAACATTCGCGGGCGATCCGGCAAGCGGAATACACGCGTCATCAACAACCAATATTCTCCGAAATGCTTAATCATTGCTTAAATAACATGCGCACGGCATCTGTCACCCGTGCGACTTCAATAACCTGTACTCCTTTTACTGTCTGGTGCTTCTGCCCTGCCGGAATGAGTATTCGCGAAAATCCTAACTTCTTCGCCTCACCGATACGTTGGTCGATGCGGTTCACGGGGCGTATCTCGCCAGCCAAACCTACCTCGCCTGTCATACAGCAGTCTGTGGACAACGCGATTTCCATTGATGAAGATAAGACTGCTACGAGCACCGCTAAGTCTATTGCCGGATCGTTGACTTTTAGTCCGCCGGCGATGTTCAGGAACACATCCTTCATCAGTAGTTTGAATCCGATACGTTTCTCCAATACAGCAAGGAGCATGTTCAGCCTGCGCGAGTCAAAGCCCGTGGATGAGCGTTGCGGCGTACCGTAGGCAGCCGAGGAGGTCAAAGCCTGCACCTCTATCAACAGCGGTCGAACACCTTCCACTGCCACGGCAATGGATATACCGGATAAGCCGTCGCGATTCGAACTGAGTAATAGCTCTGAGGGGTTGGTTACTTCCCGCAGACCGTCTTGTTGCATCTCGAAGATACCAATCTCCGATGTCGAGCCGAAGCGGTTCTTTTGTGCACGGAGTACACGGTACATGTAATGCTGGTCGCCTTCGAACTGCAGGACAGTATCCACAATGTGTTCCAGCACTTTCGGGCCTGCGAGTGAACCCTCTTTGGTTATGTGCCCGACGATGACAAACGGTGTGTTCGTCTCTTTGGCGTATTGTAATATGCGGGCTGCACACTCCCTGACTTGCGACAACGAACCGATGGTTGCGTCAATAGCCTCTGTGCCGATGGTCTGGATCGAATCCACGACTACCACTTCCGGCTTTAAGGTCTTGGCGTGCTCCAGGATCTTCTCCAGCGAAGTTTCGGCTACGATATACAGATTCTCCGGATTGCCGGCTATACGTTCGCTGCGCAGTTTGATTTGTTTGACCGACTCCTCACCGCTTGCGTAGAGCGTCACGGCGTTGCCCATCTGCATGAGCACTTGCAGAGCGAGGGTTGACTTGCCTATGCCCGGCTCGCCGCCGAGCAACACCAGTGACCCGGGAACCAACCCGCCACCCAACACGCGGTTGAGTTCCGTGCTATGCATATCCAGGCGCTGGTCTTCCGTCACGCTAACTTCTTGCAGTTTCTGTACCTTCGACTCTCCGCGCGGACGAACACCTTTGCTCTTCTCTTGCACCTGCACCTCTTCCATCATCGTTCCCCACTCGCCGCACACGGGACAACGTCCCAATGCCTGCGAGGCATGTGCTCCGCAGTTTGAACAGGTATATGTCACCGTTGCTTTCATAGTGTGTACGTGTGGCATTCTTCTGCCATAATCGTGTTCGGGAAAATCTCCTTCGCCTCATCGAGGAACGCTGTATGATCATCCACACGCGCCGAGTAATGTCCGATGATCAGTTGCCCTGCGTTGGCTTTCTGCGCTACCGTCGCCGCTTCTGCTGCCGTTGAGTGCATAGTACCCTTGCAGCGGTCGGCGTATTGGTTGATATATGTTGCTTCGTGATACAAGGTCTGCACACCTTCAATGATCGGCAGAATAGTCTCCGTGTAACGCGTGTCGGAACAATACGCGTAACGTTTCACAGGTTCTTTGTCGCGGTGATGTTCCGTGAACAGGAATCCACAGGTCGGCACTTTGTGCTTGAGCGGGATGGTGGTTACGGTTATTGTCCGATCCTCATAGATCACCTCGCTTTTACGCGGGTTGATCGTGTGGAAGATCACCTCGTACGACATCCCTTCGCAATGGTAGTCCAGCCACGGTTGCATCAGTTTCTCCAAGTCTGCCGGAGCGTAGATATGCAGTGGTTGCGTCCTTCCCATCATCGCGAATGTCGAGATTAGCCCTATCAGACCAAAACAATGATCGCCGTGCAGGTGGGAGATGAACACGTTGTACAGTCTGGCGGTCTTTAGCGCCATGCGCCGGAACCAGATCTGGCTACCCTCACCACAATCGATCATAAACGACTTGTCACACAACTCCAGCACCTGACAAGCAGGCGAGTTCTGGAACGTTGGCAGCGCACTGCCGCAGCCTAATATGTGCAGTTCGTTATTCACTATCTGTTAGCCAATCGTTGTTGGAGTTTGATGTTCGCAATGACGTTCTTGGTATACTGCGGGAAGTCGCCGTTCATGATCCAGCCATAGTAGCCGGAGTCCTTCACCAGCACTTCGCTTACCGGCACGTCTTTGTACTTGCCAAAGGCAAACACCACGTCGCCGTTTGCGTTATACGACAACTTGCCAGCCAAGTCTGCAAACTTCTGCGACGGGGCGGAATATTGCGCCAATCCCGTCACGTCTTTCGGCAGATCGGGATAACGCTCTGTTTGCGCCAACAGCACCTCGTAGGTAGCCATCGTGTCTGCGTTCGCCGAGTGTGCGTCCGTCAGGTCTTTGCCGCAATAGAAGGCGTAAGCTGCTGACAATGTGCGTTGTTCCTTGCGCGTGAAGATGGTAAACACGTCAATCATGCATCTGTTCGTGATGTCGAACTGCACTCCTGCGCGCAGGAACTCCTCGCCCAGCAAGGGGATATCGAAGTGGTTGGAGTTATAGCCGGCTATATCCGAACCTTCGAACACAGCCGCCACCTCGTGAGCTATCTCCATGAATGTCGGACAATCCTTCACATCATCGTCGTAGATGCCATGCACCTCCGATGCCTGCTCGGAAATATGCATCGTCGTCTCCAGCCCCATAGCGTCGATGATCGTCGGGCGTACACGGTACGTCTTCCCTTCTTTCGTTCCGTTAGGGAAAACCTTATAGTACGACAACTCTACAACTCTGTCCTTGGCGATATTGACGCCCGTCGTCTCCAAGTCAAAGAAGACGAGCGGGCGGTTCAATTGAATTTTCATTACTCAAAAATTAATCATTGAGCAACATCGGCATAAGCAGCATCAGCAACTCTTCGTTCTCGGTATCCTCGCTCGGCAGGATCAATCCTGCACGTGCCGGATCAGCGAGTTCGAGCTGCACTTCATCTGACTCTATTGTACTCAGAATCTCACACAGGAAGGGAGCCTTGAAGCCGATAGCCATCGGTGTGCCGGCATACGAGCATACCAGCTTCTCCTCAGCAGATGTCGAGAAGTCGATGTCTTGCGATGAGATTGTCACGCTGTTCTCCGCCAATGCCAGGCGGATCAACGCCGTGCTCGTGTTAGCAAATACAGCTACGCGCTTGCAAGCCGACAGAAGCGTCATACGGTCGATAGTCATGATGTTCGTGTTGTTCTGCGGGATAACGGCGTTGTAGTTCGGGTAACGACCGTCAATCAGGCGGCAGACGATCTCCGTGTTGCCGAACGTAAACAGCACGTTTCGCGCGCCAAAACGGATGTCTACCTCGCCTTCGTCCTTCACCAGCACGTTCTTTAACAGCGTAGCGGGTTTCTTCGGCAAGATGAAACTTGCAGGCTCGTCCACATGCACCGTCGTGTTCGTATAACGAACCAAGCGGTGAGCGTCAGTAGCTACCAACGTGGCTTTCTCCGGCGTCAAATCGAAGAATATACCATTCATCACCGGACGCAACTCATCTTCAGCCGTGCAAAAGATCGTTTTCGAGATTGCATCCAACAGCAACTCTGATGACATCTTCAGCGCGTGACTGTCCTGCTCTGCCTCAAACGCAACCTCAGGATATTCTGCTCCGTTCACACCTACTACGGAGTACTCTCCGTTCGGCGAACTGATCGTCATGCCGAAGTTCTGCTCGTCAATCTTGAACTGCAGTGGCACTTCCGGGAATTGTTTGAACGTTTCAATCAGAATCTTTGCTCCGAAAGCTACTGTTCCGCTTCCTTCGGCATTCTCCACCTCCAGGCGGGTACGGATTGTTGTCTCGCCGTCGGAAGCCGTCAGCGCCAACTCGTTGCCCTCCAAACGGAACAACACATCATCAAGGATAGCAAGGGCGTTCTTGCTTCCAATTGCGCGGCTCACTGCCTGCAGCTGACTGAACAGCCGCGTACTTGATACTTGAAATTTCATATTCGTAATAGTTTTATATTTGTTTGCATTATTTATTCACGCCCACAAAGTTACGATTTTTTTTTGACTTTTGCAAGAATTATGCCAAATAATTTGCATATTTGCGTATTTTTTTGTAATTTTGCAGCGTTTTAATAAAATTTGACTGCTTTTTACTTTCGACTTTTGACTTTTGACTAAGATATGATCGGCGTTTTTGACAGCGGTTATGGCGGTCTGACTATTCTCCAGCAGATTCGCAATGTCCTCCCCGAATACGACTACCTGTACCTCGGCGACAATGCCCGTGCACCTTACGGAACGCGTTCTTTTGAATGCATCTACCGTTACAGTCTCGATGCAGTCTCGTATCTGATTCGGCAAGGATGCTGTCTGATCATCCTCGCCTGCAACACCGCTTCCGCCAAAGCCCTCCGCACCATCCAACAACATGATTTGCCATTGATAAATGAAAAAATGGCAAATGGTCAAAAGGTAAATGTTTTAGGTGTGATTCGCCCGACGGTCGAAGTTGTACCATCACTAACACAAACAAAGCACGTCGGTGTGCTCGCGACCCCCGGGACTGTGGCTTCGGACAGCTATCGCATCGAACTTCTCAAGCAAGATCCAGACATCATTGTCACGCAGCAACCCTGTCCGATGTGGGTACCACTCATCGAAGCCGGCGAACATAACTCCGAAGGCGCGAAATACTTCATTCACAAATATTTGCATGAGATCATCACTCGCGACCCGATGATTGATACCTTACTGCTCGGCTGCACACATTATCCGCTCATCAAGCAGGCTATTGATGCCGAATTAGAGAATCTCGGGCACCCGTGCAAAACAATAGCACAGGGCGAGATTGTTGCCCATAGTCTTGCGGACTATCTCAAGCGACACCCCGAGTATGAAACGCAACTCACCCGTAGCGGTTCATGCCAATACCTCACAACCGATGATGCCGACCGCTTTGCCGATGCCGCAGCAGTGTTTCTCACTCATCCTGTGAGCGCCACTCGCGTGGAATATTGACAAGAGAAAAAAATAGCAATTTTAACACGCAAATATCTCAAATTATTATATCATGAAAAATGTCTATAAAGCACACATTCTGTTTACGAAAGAGCGTACGCAATTTGAAGTCATTGAGAACGGTTACATCGCTGTAGAAGATGGCAAGGTGATCGGCGTATATGCGCAGTTGCCGGATTCTTTGAAGAGCGTTCCGGTAACGGACTTCGGCGACAAGTTACTGATCCCTGCGATGAATGATATGCATGTACACGCGCCGCAATATCGTAACCAAGGCATAGCTATGGATCTCGAACTGCTGCCATGGTTGCAGAACTATACGTTCCCCGAGGAGAGCAAGTACACCGATACGCAGTATGCCGAACGGATGTATCGGCGATTTGTGCGCGACTTATGGCGTTTCGGGACGATGCGTACCGTAGCATTTGCCACCGTTCACAAGGACAGTACACGACTGCTGATGAACCTCTTCCGCGAAGCGGGTATGGGTGCGATGGTCGGTAAGGTCGATATGAACCGCAATTGCCCGGATGCACTGACAGAGACTGTAGAAGATGCTATCCGTGACAACGAGGCATTGATTGCCGACTGCACGGAGCCTGATGCACTCGTGAGACCGATCATCACCCCGCGATTCGTGCCGTCATGCACACCGGAGTTGCTGCAAGCCTGCGGCTATCTGGCACGCAAACACAACCTACCCGTACAATCGCACCTATCGGAGAATCGCAGCGAGATAGCATGGGTACAAGAATTGGAACCGGAAAGCAAGCATTACGGCGACGCGTACCGCCGCTATGGTTTGTTTGGCGACACGCCGACAATCATGGCTCACTGTGTATGGACGGATGGCGAGGAACTTGAACTGATGCGCGAAAAGCAGGTGATGGTAGCACACTGCCCGACGAGTAACTTCAATCTGGCATCCGGCATGTCGCCTATACGCGTGTTCCTCAACGAAGGCGTACCTGTTGGTCTAGGCAGTGACATCAGTGGCGGACATGATCTGAGTATATTCAAGATGATGGTATATGCTGTACAGGTAAGTAAGATGCGTTACTGCCAAGACAAGAACCTTGCGTTCCTCACCCTGCCGGAGGTATTCTGGATTGCCACAAAATCTGCAGGTCGGTTCTTCGGTAAGGTCGGCAGTTTTGAGCCGGGCTATGAGTTCGATGCGCTGGTTATTGATGACCACGAACTTAATCACGACAACTACAGTCTGTTGCATCGCTTGGAGCGATTTATCTATCTTGGCGATGACAGACAGATTCTCCACCGATTCTGCCGAGGCAAGGAAATAGCAGAACCGAAGATATAACACAACAACAGAGGCATCCGAAAAGATGCCTCTGTTGTTTGATATATACCTATGCCTCTTACTTGAGATAGTACGAAACTGTCGTCACGACGCGTACGTGCTTGATCCACGGCTGATAACTGTCACTCTCTATAGAGAACTGCCCTTGATTAGCCTGTTGAATACTTCCCAAGCGGCATTGTGCATCCTCGGCGAACTTCTGCGCCACGGCACGTGCGTTCTGCGTTGCTTCCTGAACCATCTCCGGCTTGATCTCCGGCAGACCATTGTACTGGAAGTTCGTGTTCCAGTCATAGGACTGTAGGATAACACCTTTCTTCAGAAGCTCACTCTGGCAGCCGAGATTAGCAATCACGCGTTCTACGTCGGCAGTGGAGATAACCAGCGATGTGCGCAGTGTGTAATGGAACTCCGGCTTGCGGTCGTAGTAACTTGCCCAGTTGTCGTCGATGCTGACGTTTCCGCGCGTCATATCTTCCGCCTTGAAGCCTTTGTCCATAAAGAACGAGCGTGCAATCTGCTCAATTTGCGCCAGGTCGCTATAGAGCGAACTGATCTCATTACCGCGCACGCAGAAGTCAAGTGCCCATACGACATAATCCGCCTTGACATCACGAGTAGAGAGCCCCTTCACCACGACGGCACGATCCTTGGATGCGACCTGGTGAATACCGCAATACACGAACAATCCCGCCAACGCCAAACCGATGGCGAGAATAAGGGATGAAATAACTTGTTTGTTCATTTCTATTTATATTTATTTATTGAATTTTTGTTCCTGTCACATTATAAAGCGCACCATCCGGAAGAACGATATACAGATGTCCTTCTAATAGCATTTTACATGCCTTTATATGCTTATTAACAGGCGCTTGAACGCCGGTCACCGTAGTTTCTCCAAGGTTGATAGCAACCATATACGGATCGTGATCCGAGTAGCGATGACCGTCATTATTTGCAGCATCAGAGCCGCAACCGGTAGAAATATGGAACAATCCCGCGCCTGTAACCTGCTTCTCCATCGAAGCGTTGGCATATACGTGATCTATCAGTTCGCCACCGCCATAGCAGTGCGAATATGCTCCGGTGTTATACTTGAGCAACAGTTCTACAAACCCGGCCTCCTCGATTATTGTCAGCGGCTCTTCACCGACTTCGCAGTTGAGGTCACCCATGATAAGGATATCCGGATCGAGGGTGCTGTTTTTTAATCCTTGCACCAGATCGTTTGCATTATCCACACGTTTGCCATTGGCTGCATCGCCCGAATTGTCCTTTGCCTTGAAGTGGTTCATCGAGAGAGTGAATTGCTCATGCGATGACAATTCTTCAAACACCTGTATACGCAGAACTTTTTTATAATAATACGCATTGGTAGCCGCTTTTTCCTCGCCAACGGGTTGTACTTTGTCTTTGCGGTAGATAAAGCCGGATTTGAGGTTGTTATTATACTGTGCGTTCCAATTTTCGTCTATGTTATTTTCAACCGCCACATACGGATCACCCTCTACGCGGATATTCATCGAGTCGGCCAACTGCTTCAGGATGATCGGTTTGGCTTCCAGTTCGCAGAAAGCATAGATGTCAGCATCCAGCCAGAGCATGGCATCCACGATCTTATGCGTCTTATCGGCAAACTGCTCCGGCGTGTAATCGCCACGACCTGTATTGTAGTTAAAATAGTAGTTCTGCAGGTTTTGCGCACATACTTTGAGCCGTCCGTTACCCAGTTCCGGCAAGGCTACAGGCGGTGCAGTGACACCATCACAGGTAGTGGTAATATGCAGATTCTTGATCTCCCACGTGCCATTCTGCTCAGCCGTACTCGTGTAGCGGAAGCAGAACACTGTATTCGCTCCGACATACTCAACCGGCACATCAATTGATACGTTGACAAACGTCCAATTGGTATTCGAGGCGTACGGACTGATGGTCAGTTGTTGCCACGTTGTAGCGGCGTGGCTGCCCTTGTAATCATCCGTCACCCAGAGGGTGTAGTCGGTCGAAGGGTTGGCGGCATAATTGTGCGTGTGGGCGAAAGTGATGTTCACGCCATCCACACCGTTCATATTCAGCACCGGAGTAAACAGATGTCCCTCTCCGCCACCTATCTTGCGCCCCTTGGCGCATGAGAATCCTGCATCCCACGACCATATATCGGATGCGTCAGTAGTGACATCGCCCAAGCTTGTTTGCAAGAGGGCAAGGGTGGTGGGTACGCAGTCTGCGGCGCGCGATGTACTGCATATACACGTGCACAGCACAAGACTGATGATGAGTATTCTGTTTTTCATGACTAAATGTGGTTTTTATCAATAATTACACGAACCGCCGTATGGCTGCAAGGTGATGCGTATATAAGCGCTGTTCGGCACCGAAGATACCGCGCTCGTCAATATGTTCGATCTTCACTCTGCCCGAACAGTGGATGACGCGTTCGGCATCTAATAATATACCTACATGCGTTACACGCGTATCGCCCTTGCTGTTGTTCGTTTCGCAGTTGTCGGTGCAGGCATCGGCGTGATCAAAGAACACGAGGTCACCGGCTTTTCCGTCCTTCAGATGTTTAACCTCTTTGCCGCAGTTCACCTGCTGTGATGCGTTACGCGGCAGGCTTATACCGAACAGGCTCATCACCGTCTGTGTCAGTCCGGAGCAGTCCATGCCAAGGGCGTTCTTTCCGCCCCAGAGATAGGGGGTATTCAGCAGAAACCGTGTGACTTGCATCAGAGTCTGCTCGTTGAGCGAAAGCGGTTGCCCTGCCACAGCCATGGTGTCGATACGAAACGGCACACCTAATACCTCAAACTGTCCGTCATGGTAGTTCGTGAGTCTGGTGCCCATCGTCAAGGGCAGCGTCTGACCGTTATTGCCGCTCACGGCGTAGGTCATCGGCAGTATGACGCGCGCGGTGCTTGCTGCCAGTGCTGCAGAGCACAATGCATACTCCTCCGCGGACAGAAGCGTGACCATCTTACTGTCCACAAAGCCTTCTTCACCGTCCGCCTCGTTGCGCACCTTGTACCAGCGCGGCAAAGTCTCAACAACCTCGCACAGTTCGCCGAACAGAAGTTGTGTGTTCTGCTCCGCGCCCTCGCGCGCCTCTGCGCGCACGGGTACAATACTATGTAATATAATAGCGTGCATGACGTAACACTCAACTACCAAACTTCGTTGGTGTTGCTGTTGGGGTTGTGCGGGTAGTCGATGGTGTAGTGCAGTCCGCGGCTCTCCTTGCGCTCCAGTGCTTGACGCGTGATGAGGTAACCTACATTGATCATGTTCCTGAGTTCACAGATGTCTTTCGTCGGCTTGACGCGCTTGAAGAGGTCTTCTGTCTCTTCATACAAGAGATCGAGTCGTTCCCACGCACGTCTCAAACGCAGGTCGGAACGAACGATACCAACGTAGGTGGACATGATCTGCCCGACTTCCTTCATATCCTGCGAGATTAGCACTTGCTCCTCGTTGCTCATCGTGCCCTCGTCGTTCCAGTCCGGCACACGCTCGTTGAAGTCGTATTGTTCGATCATACTCAGGCTGTGTCTGGCTGCCGCATCGGCATACACAACCGCTTCGATGAGTGAGTTGCTCGCCAGACGGTTACCACCATGCAGACCTGTGCAACTGCACTCGCCGACAGCATACAGACGGCGGATGGTTGACTGACCGTCGAGATCGACCTTGATGCCACCGCACATGTAATGCGCACACGGAGCAACAGGTATATACTCCTTTGTGATATCTATACCTATGCTCAAACACTTGGCGTAGATGTTCGGGAAGTGATGCTTGGTCTGCTCAGGGTCTTTGTGCGTCACATCCAGGCAGACGTGGTCTATGCCGTGAATCTTCATCTCATTATCTATCGCGCGAGCTACTATATCGCGCGGCGCGAGCGAGAGACGTTGGTCGTACTTCTGCATGAACTCCTCACCGTTCGGCAGACGCAGTATTCCTCCATAACCGCGCATCGCCTCGGTGATGAGGTACGCGGGGTGCGTCTCACTCGGGTTATACAGGGCTGTCGGGTGGAATTGCACAAACTCCATATCCTTGATTACTCCCCTTGCACGATGAACCATCGCTATACCGTCGCCGGTAGCGATGTTCGGATTCGTCGTAGTGGCATATACTGCCCCCGTGCCGCCCGTAGCCATGAGCGTGATGCGGCTCAGGTAAGTGTCAATCTTCCCAGTAGCAGGATCGATGATATACGCGCCGTAGCACTCCTTGTCCGGCGTGCGGTGCGTGACACGTACGCCAAGGTGGTGCTGGGTGATGATCTCCACGGCAAAGTGGTTCTCCAGCACGTCGATGAACGGATTACTGCGTACTGCCTCCATCAGTCCGCGCTGTATCTCCGCACCGGTATCGTCGGCGTGGTGCAGGATGCGAAACTCCGAGTGACCGCCCTCACGGTGAAGGTCGTACTGTCCCTCGGCGTTCTTATCGAAGTTCACACCCCACTGCACAAGTTCTTTTATCTGCTCGGGAGCATTCTTCACCACCTGCTCCACGGCCGCGGGATCGCTGATCCAGTCGCCGGCAACCATCGTATCGTGGATGTGTTTGTCAAAATCATCGACCAGCAGGTTCGTCACCGAGGCTATACCGCCTTGCGCCTTGGCAGTGTTTGCTTCGTCGAGAGTCGTCTTGCAGCACAGAGCAATCTTGTACTTCTTTGCACGTGCCACCTTCAGGGCGAAGCTCATGCCGGCTACGCCGCCACCGATGATCAGATAGTCGTATTTGTGTGTCATAAGCCTAAAAAAAGGTAAGCCATGCATGGCTTACCCTTTGCTGTACATGTTGTTATTAATGAATACTTGCCTCGTAGGCTGCTGCGTCCATCAGACTGTCAAGCTCGCTGGGGTCTGTCAGGCGGATGCGAACCATCCAACCTTTGCCGTACGGGTCTTCGTTCACCAGCTCAGGATGAGCCTCCAGTTCTTCGTTCACCTCAAGCACCTCACCTGTGGCAGGCATATTCAGATCACTCACGGTCTTCACGGCCTCTACGGAGCCGAACACTTCGCCTTGGGCTACCACCTCGCCTACCGTCGGTACGTCAATGAAGACAATCTCACCTAACTCAGACTGAGCATAATCGGTGATTCCGACATACGCTTCTTCGCCCTCAACGCGAATCCACTCGTGTTCTGTAGTATAACGAACAGTATTTGGGAAATTCATGATT
>Ga0310786_10001047_pt1 | contig 44464 bp, 31 predicted proteins | sample AusTroGonzalo_MG_FD_203881 | JGI IMG/M metagenome (GOLD analysis project Ga0310786, IMG submission 203881) | Bovine rumen microbial communities from tropical cattle in Woodstock, Queensland, Australia - Gonzalo_03 (v2) (version 2) | ecosystem: Host-associated > Mammals > Digestive system >...
TGTCGAGGCCAGCCTTGGCACGCTTCATCGTTTCGACGATAGCCTTGCGCGGGCTCATAATCTTGATGTCGAGACCCTTGAGGTCATGTTCCGGCAAGTAGGCTTCGACCTTCTTTTGGATTTCGCGGTCGTGAGCACGTTCCGGATCGAGCCAGAAAATCGCCGGAGTGTTGCTGAGGCGAGCACGCGTTACAGCGAGCTTCACCCAGTCGCGGACCGGAGCGTCCTTAGCTTGGCACATACGGAAGATATCGCCAGCAGCGACTTCCTGCTGCAAGAGGACTTCGCCCTTGCTATTCACAGCGCGAATGACTCCTTTGCCCTTTGCAACAAAAGTCTTGTCGTGGCTGCCGTATTCTTCGGCACCCTGCGCCATGAGGCCAACGTTCGGAACCGTCCCCATTGTACGAGGGTCGAAAGCACCGTTCTGCTTGCAGAATTCAATCGTTTCGTCGTAGATGCCAGCGTAGCAGCGATCCGGAATGCAGGCGACAACTTCTTGCAGCTTGCCTTCCTTGTTCCACATGCAGCCGGAATTGCGGATCATTGCAGGCATCGAAGCGTCGATGATTACGTCGCTCGGCACGTGCAAATTCGTAATGCCCTTAGTAGAATCGACCATGGCGAGGTCCGGACCTGCAGCGAGAGCTTCGTCAATGGCTGCGCGAACTTCAGCCTCGCGAGCATTGCCTTCCAAGCGCTTGAACAAGTCACCGAGACCGTTGTTGGCATCGATTCCGAGTTCCTTGAAGAGGTCGGCGTACTTCGTGAACACGTCCTTGAAGAACACGCGTACAAATGCACCGAACAACACCGGGTCGGAGACCTTCATCATCGTGGCCTTGAGGTGCACGGAGAAGAGGAGGCCCTTCGCCTTGGCCTGCGCCATGGCATCGGCGATGAACTTTTCGAGAGCGGCCATGCGCATCACGGTCGCGTCAATGATTTCGCCCTTGAGGAGCGGCTTTGCGGCACGGAGTTCCGTTACGGCACCGGCTTCATCGACAAATTCAATCTTGAACGTATCGGCGTCGGCCATCGTGATAGACTTTTCGTTTCCGTAGAAGTCGTTAGCATTCATGCTTGCGACATAGGTATTTACGGATTCGTTCCAGTTGCCGTTGCTATGCGGATTGTTGCGGGCATAGTTCTTCACGGCGTTAGGAGCGCGGCGGTCGGAGTTACCCTGACGGAGCACCGGGTTCACAGCAGAGCCCTTCACCTTGTCGTAGCGGGCGCGAATTGCTTTTTCTTCGTCCGTTGCAGGAGCATCCGGATAATCCGGCAAAGCGTAACCGTTCTTCTGGAGTTCGGCAATCGCGGCCTTGAGCTGCGGCACAGAAGCAGAAATGTTCGGAAGCTTGATGATGTTCGCATCCGGTTCAAGCGTAAGCTTGCCCAAGAAGGCGAGGTCATCTGTCACCGGCTTGCCGGCAAACGTTGTACCTGCCGGGAGCGTGTCTGCGAAAGCAGCGAGAATACGACCCGGCAAAGAGATGTTCTTCGTCTCCACGTCGATATCAGCAGTCTTTGCAAAAGCCGATACAATCGGGAGCAGGGATTGAGTTGCCAAGAACGGCGATTCATCTGTAAGAGTGTAATAGATTTTAGTATTCATACAGTGGTAAAGATAGAAAATGCGAAAACAGAATCCCGTTTTCGCACCACCTTTAAACCGTCAGTTTCAAATGTTTGCACTTGCAAGAACTAGTGTTCAATGTTCTGCAAACGATTGTAGGCATCGTAATGGCAGCCGCCCACAATGTTATGATCCATGATGATTCCTTGAGCATCCATATTGAACGTCGCGACGCAATCGCCGCCAGCACGGAATATGGCTGTAGAAGTTCCATTTTCATTCTTTTGCATTTCGGTGGGAGCCCCCCAATGGGATTCAAGAATGTCGTATTTCTTGCCGTCCCAATAAGTCGCGGCGGCGTTTCCCATGCAACCTGCAACAATAGACATGATTCCGATGGCAATAGATGTCGTAATGGATGTCGTTATTATTTTGTGCAATTTCATAATCCTCTCCTCATAAATGAAATCCAAAATAATATATATAAATGTTTTATAGATATACCGTAAATTTTTTTATTGCAAACAAATGCCATCCCCGAACAAGTCGGAGATGACATTTAGGTAGTCAGCGAGGCTCCCCCTCCTGATGGCGCGTGTTTTTAAGAAGGTGATGAAATGAAGTTAGTTTGAACCGAATAGTTTTACATATTCGCCATAATCGTACATTGTAGAAATAATCCACTCACCGTACGGCTCAATTTTTGTAAGAGTTTCCGGCTTGTCGCAATTCCATTTGTCGCTTGCATAAGTCGTTTTCACAATGGGGTGATTCAAACCATCCCAATCCGGTGAATCCGCCAACAAAATTATAGGATAGTAAACCGTCGTATCTTCGGGGCAGCTGCTTCCGCTCTTCACGATATCTGTCACATAAATTCCATTTCCATCAATGCGAGTCAATAAATGTCCCTTGGCGCCAACGTCTTTCAGAACAACGAGGTAGTAAATGGAGTTTTTAGAAGAACGGTACGTCCTAAATTCGTCCAATCTGCCCGGATATTCAGCCAACTTGGGGAAGAACGTTGTCACTAACGAATCCGGCAAAATATAAACGCCTTCTTTGCGGTATGCATCTGCGATTGGAGTATTGGGTAGCGTATTATAACCGAGACTCAATCCTCCATAAAGCTTACTATCATCTATTTCTTTGTAAATAACTTTGCCGCTCGAATTAACTTTGACTGTACTATCGATTATTGAGAACTGCCACTTATAAGCATACGTTGTACGCTTTAAAGTATTAGCCCAATCTCTTTCCGCAAAGGCGACTCTATTCAAACTATCCAAATAAGGCTGGTACGTATAAGGATCGATGCGAACGTAATTTTCGTCATCAAACGGAGCATAGTTTATGGAATCTTCAAGACATTGATTTTGATACTGTGCGGTATAAGTGTTCAAAACATCATACCATGCTTGATCGTCTGGGAGGAAAGATGCGCAAACCAATTCCAAGTCATCTTCGCTACACCCATCTCCCAAATCCCAGAAGAGTCCGTTCAAAGAGGTACAAGACTGCTTGAAGCGATCCAATGCCTCGGCACAAGAAACGCCATATCCCCAGAAGCTATTTCTCATTTTCCTTGATCCCATGGTGCTGATTACGACAGGGACGCTATCAACATAAACAATTTTCGTAGCTTCGATGGTTTCGTTAGGATGATTGTAGAAATAGTCTTGTGCGGCTTCGTCCGAGTAGCATTTTTTATACGGGTCGAAGTTGTGGGCACATTCATGATCGTCATCATACGATGTTGCGATCAACACGCCATTCCTTTCTAATTTGTTTTCCATCGAATAAGTCACAATGTCGCAAACTTTACGTCCATCCTTGCTGGGATGGTGGTAAACACGGCTGTTCTTGATACTCCACGGAAGCGGATGAATGTATTCATTGTACATTTTGTTGATGTCATAACCCGAAGATGCGTATGCTGAATCAAAAAGATTCTTTAATGAATCGCTTGCCGCCGGATCCATCAAGAATAATAGAGACTTTGCCAAAATAACTTTCTGCTCGTCCGTCAGAGTAGCTACAGGCGCTGTGCTCGGTTCGGTGGTCGCGCCAGTGGTACTCTGTTCGTTCGAACAGGATACCCAAAAGGCTACTAAACCAACCAGGATTAATTTATTCAGTTTTCTCATCTTAGGCCTCCTTCCCTTTCGTAAGTGGGAAAAGTTGTAAATTTAAACGATAAACTTTATCGTAATCTTTTTCTTTGGCTGCAATGGCAACCACCTGCTGCCTGAGCAGTTCAAGCTTTTGTACAAGCCATTTGTATGTAGCGTCGGACAAGCCGAGCGTCACACCTGCGATATGGCGCTTTTCTGGCGGAATATCGTCGATGGCTTCTGTCGCAAACTTCGACATTTGGCGGTTCATGGAACGTAGCGCCAAGGGAATCGCCTCGGAAGATCCCGTCACAATCTTTTCAGTTTGTTCGTAGGTATCTTCGCCGACCTTTTTCAAGAAATCCGCGTGGACCATAAAGTCCAAGGATTGGCGAACTTCGGTCGCGCTCACGACCGGGTAGCAGTTGCGCGCAAGTTCCAACGGCTTTGCTCCAGGCTTGATCGGGGCGAGTTCCCGCATGACCGGGTTCACCCACGATTCGAAATACTTGAACGCTTCGCCATCGACGACGCGCAAGCGGTTTTCTTTTGCGATTTTCTGCATTTCGTTGAATGCTTGGATTTTCTTGCTGTCGCTCTTGGCATCGCCAAAACGCTCCATCGCAAGGAAATAATCGCGGTCGGAACCCGCAAGCTCCATGGCCGTTGCGACCTTTTCGACACCCGTTTTGCTCAGGCGGCTTTTTCCTTCGCATACGAGCTGGATGTAGTTGGGCGAGGTGAACCCCGCCAACTTGGAGAATTCGCGCCATGAGAACAAAGAACTGCGTTTACGTTCTTCGTAGAAGTCGCGCATGTATTCTCGGTAGTCTTGATATTCAGTTATTGGTTTCATACCTATAATTTAAACTAATTTTAAGCATTATGCAATAATTTTTATTATACAAACATCAATTTTTTAAAGAATTTTAAAGAAAAATGAACTTTCTTAAAAATTTTTAGAAAAATATAATACACTGCGTATCATAAACATGAAATTACATACTGGATTTCATAAAAGGGGATTTTAGTATGTAAATCAAATATTAGAGTTTGTTCGAATACATACTAAAACTAAAAAATCGCATTTTAGTATGTAAAAATGGGGGCTGATACGCCTAAAAAAGCTCGGAAAAGGTAGGTGAAGTCTGTTTTTGCACTAAAAACCGCTCGAAAACGGCCATTTTCACGATGAAATTACATACTAAATTTCAGAAAATGGGCTTTTAGTATGTAAGGGTAAAAATGCGATTAGCGTGATTACATATAAAAATCGTTAAAAAGCGATTTTAGTATGTAAATCAGCGCAATTCTCTGCTAAAAAATGATGCGTCCCGCCGACAGTCGAGCTCTCGTTGTCAAATATTCAATGTTTAAAAAGCAATTTTTAATAAAAATCGGCTCATTATAATATAGATTAGAATATAAGTGTGGGTTAAATCTTCAGAAGGGTTAGAATGAAGAGTTTTTGGTTTGGTCATTGCAAGCTGTTTTTCGCGACTTTGCCGGTCGCGTGCTATTCTTTTGCTGCAACTTATGCGCCCCCGGCGACGGCGGTTTCGAAAATCAACAGTTACCGCAGCTACTCGGAATTGACGAGTGCTGCAAACGGGATGGATATCGACCAATACGCCTACAACATGACCACGTGGCAGATTGACAACGGCGGTTTTTACAAGGCGATGGCGGATAGCTACAAGAATCGTTATTCGGGCGGCCAAAAATCCGGTTGGCGTTCGGCTACCGGTGGCGATGTCGGCACCATCGACAATGACGCGACCGTTCAAGAAATGCGGCTGCTCGCTGTGCGTTACAAGGAGACGACGAACGCTTCTTACAAATCGACTTTCAAAGCGAGCTTCAACAAGGCGGTGAATTTCCTTTTGACGATGCAACGAGCTTCTGGCGGACTCCCGCAAGTGTGGCCCAAACGCAATGACTATTCCGACCACATTACGCTCAACGATAACGCGATGATCCGTGCGATGGTGACCATGATGGACATTGCGAATAAAACGTCGCCATTTGACTCGGACATCATTGACGACGCAACTCGCAGCAAGATGAACGGGGCGCTTGAAAAAGCGATTGACTACTTGCTTAAAGCGCAAATTGTCAATAACGGAACGCCTACCGTTTGGTGCGCGCAGCACGATACCGTCAATTACGCGCCGCGTTCGGCGCGTGCTTACGAACTGGAATCCAAGTCCGGCAGCGAATCGGCGGGAGTCGTATGGTTCTTGATGAACTGGCCGAATCAAACCGAAGCGATTCAAAAGGCGGTCAAGTCGGCGATTGCGTGGTACAAGAAGACTCGCGTTGTCGGGCTCTACTTCAACAAAAAGCAGGGGAGGTTCGAAGAACGCGAAGGCAATGTGCTTTGGTATCGTTTTTACGAAGTCAATAACGACAACTACTTCTTCTGCGATCGCGGTGGCCCAAGCACCAAGACGCAAGACTTTACCAAAATTAGTGAAGAACGCCGCACCGGCTACCAGTGGGCAGGCGATTACGGCACGGCGCTCTTGAGCACTGAAAAAGCCTACCTTGAAGCACTCGCTAAAATGGACGATGATTACGTTCCGCCTCCGCCGCCAGCGGCAATGTGCGGAAAAGACTCTTGCAAAACGTACATTGACGGCGTGAACTTCATCGAAATCAAGGGTGTTAAAGAAACGACAAATACAGGTTTTGTGGGTGACGGCTATGCGAATGTTGATAACTCCACAGGAAGTTTTGTGACTTACGGCGTGACTGCTGCGAAAGATGGAAAGTACACTTTGTTCGTGAATTTCGCAAATGGTGGCGGTGCTGCTCGCGGCTTTAGCATTACTGCGGGCGACAAGACTTTGCTCGCTGAAGGTAGCATGGAATCAACAAGTGCGTGGACTACGTGGAAAACGCAATCCGTCGAAGTGGAATTGCCTAAAGGTTACAGCGAACTCAAGTTTACAAGCCTCTCGAAGGACGGCATGGCAAACATTGATTACATCGGTTGGATGAGCGAAGATCTCTATGCGGGTAAAAAAGATTTAGGAGATACGGGAAGAACTGTGATAGGCGTGCTTGATGCACGACGTTCGACCGAATTTTCTTCTAGTCGTTACTACGTGGATTTTGGACGCTCTGGGAACAATAGTGCTGGAGTTTATTTTATGCGAAAAAATGGGAAAACATTTAGAGTGAATGGAGTGGCGAGATAGTAACAATTCTGTCATTCTGGAGCGAAGCGATAGAATCCATCAAAAAAAACATGAACCCTACCACCTTCGGTTCCAGGGTGACAACGACATCGTCGTTCCCGCCCTCACCTTCGTGAGGACAGGCTCCGGCGGGAATCTATCAAGAGGTTTTATGATGAAAGGTAAAGTATCCGTATTTTTGAGTACAGCCGCCGCATTTACGACGAGCGTTTTACTCGCGTTGACAACAAATGCTTTCGCCATCACAAAGCATGGCTTTGACTTTGTCGTGGGTGTCGATGGCAACTTCAAAGAAGCAATCGCCAAGGCTTCTGCTTCTGGCGCAAGCGAATCCAAGCGCTTCATCATATTCCTGCCCAACGGCGAATACGACATTACAAAACTCACCGGTGACGAACATGGAAAATCGACATTCAGTCCGTCGAATGTTTCCATTATCGGGCAGTCTCTCGAAAACACAACGATTTCTAACACCACCGATACCGAAGGCATCAGCACTACGGCAACGCTGTATTTCCCGAACAACAAGAATATGTACATGCAGGATATAACGCTCAAGAACAAGAGCACTTACGGTACATCGAGTGCGGCGCGTCAAGTGGCTTTGCAGCAAAACAGCGGTGACAAGTTCATTTACAAGAACGTACGTCTGTTAAGCGGGCAAGACACGTACTACACCAAGAGTGGTCGCGCCTATTGGGAAGGTGGCGAAATTGACGGAACGGTGGACTTTATCTGCGGTGGCGGCGACGTATTCTTCGAAGGTACGAAACTCGTCATGACGCGAAGCGGTGGCTACATCACGGCTTCGCAAAATCCGGGCGATTGGGGCTACGTTTTCAACAATACGACGCTTACTGTTTCGAACAACAGTTTTAACGGAACGTTTTATCTGGGGCGTTCATGGGGGCATGCCAAAGTCGTTTTCCTCAACACCAAGATGATTGCACAGCCGCATGCGCAAGGTTGGTACACCAACATGAATTCCGCGCCCGTAGTCTATGGCGAATACAACAGCAAAGACGGAAACGGGAATCCGGTCAATACAAGCCAACGCCGCACATTCTTTGACGGCAGCAAGGACGGCTCGACAGCAACTCTCAAGACGGTTTGGGATGCAAACGATGCCGCCAAATACACGTTAAAGAACGTGTTGGGTGGTACGGACAAATGGGAACCGAATAAATTAACGGCACAAGTGGCTGCACCAAAAATCGAGCAAGAAGGCGCAAACATCATTTGGAACGACGATGAAAACGCTATTTGCTGGGCTGTCTTTGTGAACGGCAAATACCACAGCAACACCACGTCAAATTCCATTGATGTCGGTAGCATTGCTGCGGGTTCTAAAGTCACGGTACGTGCGGCAAATTCCATGGGCGGTCTCGGAGCAAGTTCGAACGAAGTAACAGTCCTCGAGGCAAATGTTACGTATTTTAAAGCAACGCTTACGCAGTCCATCGGCGGCACGGTTAGCATCTCGCCGAATCGCGAAAAAATTGCAGAAGGAACTGCTGTCACCATCACTGCGGATCCTGCTATTGGTTGGAAATTTGCGGGCTGGACTGGCAAAAGTGCCGGAGAAGCGGGGGCGGAAAACGTCTGGAAAACGAAGATGACCAAGGATATTGATATCGGCGCGACCTTTACAGCCAAAGGAACAACGACGTTCCAAGCAGAAACTGGCGTCGTCGATAACGCGATTATCGAAAGCACCAACGCAGGCTTTGCTGGCTCAGGTTACATCAATTTTGGCACAGGTCATTCGACCGTTCAAATTCCAATCTTTGTGGAATATCCCGGTGAATATACGATGGTTATGACTTATGCGAATGGTAGTGGCAAGGCTCGCAATCTTGCATTTACGGCTCCGGGCGTATGCACCGCTGGCATTGATGGCTGCAAGGGGGCCATGACACGCTCTTTTGACGCTACGGACAAATGGACAACTTGGGCGACGGATACCACAGCTATCACGCTCCCCAAGGGAACTGGTTACATCACGTTTGCAACCGTTGACGGAAACGACGGCCCGAACCTCGACCAAATTGAACTTATCGAAAAGAATGTCGAGAAAAAGGACACGTCCTCGGTGTTGTTGCCAAAACTATCTCGCACCATCAATAGTGCTAATGTCGAATATCGCGTTTATAATACCAACGGAAAACTTGTCCGATTGACTAAGGGTACGCCCAACATGGCGCTGCTCCCGTCGGGAATTTACATCGTGAAGGTCTCATCGCAAGGTTATTATAAACAAAAACTTGTCCAAGTCCGCTAGAATTTGTTAATTTTAAACCATGCTTGGTATTGAACAGAAAAAAGGAAATGACGAACAATTGTGCGGCAGAATGATTGCCTATGCACGTATTTTGCCCTCCCCGGATGCTGAACCTGCCGAAACGCCGTTTGACGACATGATTAAGAACGGTCTTTTGACGTTGGAAGGCGATTTTCGGCAATTCAATGACAGACCGAGTAAGCGTGAAATGAATCGCGTCGTCGATGCAAAATTCAACAAGTTCCTCAAGACTATGGAAGAGAACGGCGTAGAACTCCCCGAAAACGTGGATGTCGATGCCATGCGCGAACGCCTTCATGAACTTTCGAGCATGGAAGTCATTCCTATTCCTGCCCGCATTGGAAACTTCAGCGACGAAGAAGATATCCTCAAGGAAGAAGCCGATATCTATTACATCGGCGAATTCATCGGTGCGAATCAGGCGCACTATTGCCTTACGACGCTCCCGATTTATTATCAAGCAAAGTATCGCGAACAAGCGAAACGCAGCGAAATGGATATGCTGAACGAAATGCTTTCGCAGTTTGAAGAAGGCGATTTCGTCGATACAGAACAAATTCAAAACGATTCAGAAGAACTTTTCCCGAAGGGGCTTACGCTCAACACGTTCATGGGCGACCTCTCGAAACTCCTCAATGTGCGAGTCATCCCGTTCCTGCTTGCCTGCGAATCCGAAAGCGAGTATAACACACAAATTCAACTTTTCTACACGTTCATGAAGGGCTATCCCGACCAGAGCGACATCAAACGCATCGACAAGGCGTTAAGGGCGCTCCGCAAGCAAGGCGATTCTATCGAAGCCCGTAATTTGCTTGAACTCAGTTGCAAACGAATTAACGCTATTTATAACGAAGATTCCCAACTTGCAAACGAACTCTCGAAGCAAATCGAGACGATAGAGAATTGAGGGCCTTAATATGAAAAGAAAATTTCTTGTTGCTATTACTGCGGTTGCATTCGTTTTTTTAACAGCCTGTGATAACGGTGCTTCTAGTAACGATGACGACGAACGCGTGTTGAACGATTCTCGCGATGGTCAAGTCTATAAAATTGTTAAAATCGGTGATCAAGTGTGGATGGCCGAAAACTTGAAGTATGAAATCCCTGTAGCATCGGGTGCGTCGCCAAGTAGCTTTTGTTACGAGAACAGAGAAGAATCCTGCAAGTCATACGGTCGCCTTTACACATGGACTGAAGCTGTAAATGTCTGCCCGAAGGGCTGGCATCTTCCTGATTCTTCGGAGTGGAATAAATTATTTATCGCTGTGGGAGGCAAACAACTTGCCGGTGAAAAACTAAAATCGGCAGACTCTATTTGGTATTATGGCGGTCAAGGAACTGATGAATTTGGCTTTGGTGCATTGCCGGCTGGTTTCTCAAAAGGATTTAACGGCTTTTATGATTTTCGCAAGTACGGAAATTTTTGGACAACCACGAATTCAGATGATTCAAATGCTTATCATGTGACGGTATTTTACAACAAAAAATCTGCAGATTATATAGTGGATCCTAAATCTTATGCTCTTTCGGTTCGCTGTTTAAAGAACTGACAAAATAATTGATTGAATTTGCTTTTGTCATCTGTTAAAAAGCCCGGCTCAACAGCCGGGCTAAAAATTTATCGGATGATGCGAAGCGCGGAAACGATTGTTTCCTTATTCCTTCACGAGGAATCCGACGGTCGATTTTTCGCGGACAAAAGTTTTCTTTGCGACGCTTTGCACATCGTCGGCTTTTACTTTGTCTAGGTTGTCGGCCCAGTTGAGGAAAATACGGTAATCGCCGTAGATTTCGTACCAGCCGAGCATGGTCGCTACATTTTCCATATCGGTCAAACTGCGGATGAGTCCTGCGTAGGCGCGGTTCTTCACCTTCTGGAATTCGCGTTCGCTCACTTGTTCTTTCTTGAGCTTTTCGAGTTCTTCCCAAACGATGCTTTCGACTTTGTCGCGATTGGCTCCGGGGCGCAGGTTCACGCGGACGGAAAATTCAGAGATGTACTTGTTCGGGCTGTTGCTTGCGCTTACGCCAACGGCAAGCTTTTCTTCTTCGACGAGCCGCTTGTAGAGTCTGCCGGAGCGACCGTTCAGAACACCTTCTGCAATGTCAAGGGCGTAGAGTGTGCTGTCACCCACAGCGGGAGTTTTGAAGACGAGCGTATAAAGATTCGGAGCATCCTTGCGTTTGACTATCAAGCGTTTTTCGCCCGCTTGCTCCGGGTCGCGAACCGTAAGGGGAGGGAAGGCGTCGCCGGTTGGTATCGGTTCGAAATACTGCTTGACGAGTTTCATCGTTTCGAGCGTGTCCAAGTCGCCTGCCAGCACAAGGATGGCGTTACGCGGTTTGTAATACTTGCGGTAATGTTCTTCCGCTTGTTCGCGAGTCAGGTTCTCGATATCGCTGGGCCAGCCAATCGTCGGCACACGGTAGGGGAACGCTTCGTAAATCATGGAGTTGAGCGTTTCGTAAAAGCGGCCCGTCGGGCGGTCGTCATAACGCATGCGGCGCTCTTCGCGGACAACGGAACGTTCCGAATAAAATTCACGCAAAACGGCGTTCTGCATGCGGTCGGATTCGAGCCACATGAAAAGCTCGATTTTGTTCTTGGGTAGCGTCACCGTGTAAGCGGTCAGGAGGTCGCTCGTAAAAGCATTGAGCCCTGTGCCGCCTGCGGCCTGATAAGCACCCCAAAGTTCGTCTTTGACGAAAATCTTGCGGTGTTCGTTCAGCACGGAATCATGTTCTGCGGTAAGCTTTTTCACCAAGGCGGTGTCGTTTGCGATTTTCGCTGGACGGATTAGCGCTTGCAAAGAATCTTGAGTTGCAATGAACTGGGCGTCGGCGATGCTGTCCGAGATGCCGACTTTCTTTGTGCCTTTGAAAAGTTCGTGTTCCAAAATGTGCGCAAGTCCCGATTTGCCCGGAACTTCGTGGACGGACCCCGTTACGTAGAACAAACGAAAACTCACTGTAGGAGCTTGCTTGTTCGGATACAAGAGCACGGTAAGCCCGTTGTCCAAGACTTCTTTATGAACTGGCAAATTTACTGCGGCCAAAGATGTTCCTGCAAACAGAGCAGGAATAAAGGCACAACTCAAAGCTATTCTTGAAAAAAGTTTTTTCATGTTAGACAATTTAAAAAAAAATATAATGGATCCTATCGGTTTCGCCTCCAGGATGACAATTCTAGAGTCCGGGATGACACTTTTATTGCTTGGTTCGCTCCTCACTTGTCTCTTACTTCTCGTTGCTCATGGCTCATACCTCAAAGGGCTGTAAGCCCGACCTCAAGCCACAACTCCTGATACCTGATCCTTGATACCTGTGACCAGCCTAAAGTCCAATGCGTACTTTTTGCGTCTTGACGGGCTTTCCATTCACGTTGAGTGTCGCGATGACAAACGATTTGCCGCGTAGCTTGTTCAAATGGATTTCACATGTTCCATCTTTAAAAGTATGGGTCAATAGGAGGGTTCCGTTAGCATCGAACAGATTCAGAGTTTTACGGCCTTCGAGGCTTGCGTTAATTCTTAAGATTTTATTTGTAACAGAGAATTGCACTGCAGATGTTGCGTTTGCTTTCGGCTGAATCTGCATGTGGTCACTTGATGAACTCATTCCCGGATTGATGAACGAGGAGTTGCTCGAAGAACTCAGACGATCTGACGAACTGAAGAATGGCCATGCAATCGAGGACGAGGACTTTGCTGTAGAACTGCTAATTGCGGTGGATGAGGAACTGACGCTTGCCGAAGATTTCGCCATGCTAGAAGATGATTTTTTGACGCTAGAAGACGAAGCTACCGCCTTGCTTGAAGATGAGGGTAGTTCAGGAGCGACACGGCTTCCGCGAGTTTTGAATTCCACATGGTCATCAACAATTGTGATGTCGTAAATTTCTAAGCCAAGGCTATCACCAGCCCATGTCACGAAACCATTAAAACTATTGACACGATTCGTCGGGAAAGCGTCGTAAGCTACTGTATAACCATCCGCCTTGCCGTCCGCTTCAATCAAATCTACTCGCATGGGATCCGAAACATTGACTTCGTTGTACATCCATGCAGTCCTGTCATAGTTTATATGCCAAATAAGCATACCCTTGTTCGGGAGACCTTCATCAAAATCTTTTTTCAAACGAAAATCGACAAAGTAATATTCGTTATCGTTTTTGGATGTCAGCACCAGCCCATCATTTTCTTGAATCGCGTTAAGAATAAATGTTGTATCCGAAATTTCCAAACGTCTCGGTTCTAGCCAGCCCAAGCTAAATCTTTCAAATGCAGACAAATTTGCCGGCGAGCAAGAAGTTGACATATACTTATTCTGTGGACAATTGTATGAACCCGCATCCATTAAATCCCATGCACCCGGCGTATAGCGAACTTTTGTACGTGAGTCGTTTACGGTAACATCGTAGTGGTCTTGCAGACCGAGTACATGGCAGAACTCATGGCAGAATGTGCCAATGCCGTTCAATGCGTCTGTTGTTTTGCGATACATATACGCTTGGCCATCCAATTCTGGAGAGCATGCGTAACGGTTCATGGACATGCTTCGGGTTAGACGTTTGGGCACATTGTAAGAATGTGGCCAAATAGCTGTGTTTACATCTGTGTCTGCAGAGCCGACTCCAGCATAAATCATATAGACAAAGTCAACAACCCTATCGTTGTCGCTATCATAGGGCGTAAAATCGAAACCGGCAGCGACTAGAGAATCCATTGCCTCGCTGACGGCTTTGACTGCACCTGCTGCTATGTTGTTCGGATCAACCGCAGATCCGTATGAATCTCTTTTGTTTTTAAGTGTAATCGGGCCTGCGACATCGAAAGTGGGACGATATTTTCCAGCGGAATTCGCGATAAAGAAGTCTCTAGCGCTTCCTCTCATAAAATAATTGGAATAGCCCTCTTGATTCAGAAAATTCGTGTATTCTTCGGCGGCGTTGTCGCGTTTGAACTTTACGTCGCTAAACTGTACCAAAATGACAAGCCCGCGTACATCGCCTTCTCTTCGGACTGAATTGAATGCCGGACGAGTCGGTGTATTGGTGTTTTTTATTTGCGTTGTTCCCCGAGCGTTAGCTTTCTGGGGAGCGGATTGGAGCATCATGGGTTGCGATTCTTCTGATTCTTCTTGTTCGCGACGTTCCTGGAGCTTTTTCAAGCGGTGTTCACGGAACTTTTCAAGAATTTGGCGAGAATTGCGTTTTTTTAGGAAATTTTTCTCTTTTTGGCTACGTTTGGATTTGGCGTGAACTCTCATTTCGGTCTTTTTGCCGTGTTCGTCGGCGTAGTGCCAGTAACCGGTGGTGTCGCGAACAACAAGTACGCTATCTTCGTCGGTGATGGTGTAGTTGAAATGTTCGTTTCCGATTTTACGAATTTGCAACACGGAGCCATCGGGCTGTACCGATTTGATGGGAAACGGTGAAGCCGAAATAGCCCATGCCGATATGGAACCAGCAAGAGAACTGATTAAGAAATATTTCCGCAAACTCATAGTATAAACATATATATTACTATGGAAATAAACTCTTAAAAAAAACTTTTTTTACAAGATTTCCGTTGACAGAACGCCAATAAAGTTCAACGGACGATAAAAGTTTGCAAAATTTTACATTTTTGATAAAGCGAGCAGCACTGCACCCGCTAAAATGACCGAAGTTGCAATCGCAAGCTTGATTCGTTCGGGCTTTGTCGGGTATTCGTGGAAAACAACGACGCCCCAGAGCAAGTTCACGAGTAAATTGAGTTGCGTCAGCGGGTAGCCCACGGCATACCCCAACGCTCCTTTCGTGTCGATTGCCCAAAAACAGCCGTGTTGCCCGATTGTCCACAACAATCCCATGAGAATAGAGGCTATTGAGGGTGCCAATTGGAATTTGAAAAGAGCATGGCGTTTGATGCATAGAATCCCCACAAGGAGTTGGGCGGCGATGAATATGCCAATCGTGAAGGAACTCATGAATTCTAGCAGGGGGATTTCTGTAAACTTGTAGGGAATGAGGAATAGGCCGAACACGGCACCTGCCAGCAGTGAACGCCAATTTTTCAACAGGTTTCCTTGCTTGGGGGCGAGCGATTTGAGGCCGAAGAGCAAAAGGGCGATTGCCGGGATTGAAAAGTAAAGTAGGGTGGTTTCTGAGAAAATCAGTACGCCGCTCAGGAAAGAGGCGAGGATACTCATGCCCATCGCACGGACTCCGGCTCCGGCTAGGTCTTCAAGTTGGACGGCCCAAAAACAGAAGGCTCCGCCGAGCACCCAGAGGAACCCGCAGAGAATGCCCACCGGTGAAACGCATAAAGTGTTTGTCTCAAGCGAGATGGCGAATTCGCTGACGAGTATGCCCAAGGCGACACAGGAGAGGTATGCCCATGACGAAAATTTAGGCCATGCCTTGAGCGGGACCATGTATGTGCCAAACGCGAAAATGGCGAGAATGACGCCGATGTAGCTATTTCCCAATGCAGAACCCCGCAAAAATCTTTTGTAAAACGTCTTCGGACGAGATTTCGCCCGTTATACTTTGGAGTGCGCGACGTACGAGTTGCATTTCGAACGCAATCAGCTCTACCGCCGGATTCGTGCGGATTAGCGAGAGCGTGCGGTCTATGCCTGCGAGTGCCTCTTCGAGGCAAGTCTTTTCGCGTTCGCTTGTAATCCAGATGTCTTCGGAATCGTCGCGGTTCGCGAACAGGCGGGCGTTCATCGCCTCCGTGAGCGCGTTCAGCCCTTCGCCCGTTTTGGAAGAAACGCGGAGGACTGTGCGTTTGTCACCCTGGAAAGGCGAAGCCTTGATAGGGTCCATGGATTCCAGCAAATCGCACTTGGAATAGATGACGAGGTCGGGCGTTAGATCCTTCGACTTCACTACGTTTCGCTCAGGATGACACAAGGTTGGTGAACTTGTCGAACAACCTCTTTCGTCTTTCGTCTTTCGTCTTTCGTCTAGTGAGTCAACCACCAAGATTTTCATGTCGGCTTCGGCGAGGATTTCGCGGCTTTTTTCCATGCTGAGTGCGTCGAGGGCGTCGGTCGCTTTGTCTGCTATGCCTGCGGTATCGACGAGGCGGATTTCGCCCCCGGCGAGGAACAAGCGGACTTCGACAAAATCGCGGGTTGTCCCCGGAATATTGCTCACGAGGATTCGGTCTTCGCCAAGGAGTGCGTTCACGAGGCTGGACTTGCCTGCGTTCGGTGCTCCATACAGAACCGCGAGCGGCAAGCGGCGTACGGCGGCATTTCCTTTGAAACTTTTCAAGATGGATTCCACGCTTTCGCGGATGGCTTCAATCTTTGCGCCCCAAGTCGCGTAATCCGGGTCGGCTTCTTCTTCGGCAAAATCGACATCAAGTTCGAGACGTGCCGAAATGTCCATGACCTGTTCCGTGAGCGTCTTGACCTTCTTGGATAGCGCGCCGCCCAGGAGACGGTGGGCGTTCCTGAGTTCCGCACGGTTCGCGCTATGGATTACATCCGCCACGGACTCGGCTTGCACCAAATCCATACGTCCATTTAAAAACGCACGACGAGTATATTCGCCGGGTTCCGCCAAACGCACTCCCTCAACGCTCTTGATGACCTGCAATAGTTCGCGGACGATAATCGGGTTTCCGTGAGGGTAAAGCTCCAGCACGTCTTCGCCCGTGTAAGAATTCGGGCCTTCAAAAAAGATGTACAGGAGGCTGTCGATGACTTGGGCCGTTTTTCGGTCGTTGCCCGCCATGGTGCGGAAGTCTCTCGCAGTAGCGAGCTTTGCTTCGCGGGCTTTCAAATTCTTGATTGAAGATTCTCCGAACAGTAGGCGAATTACTTCGCGCACCTTGGAACCGCTTACGCGGAGGGCCGCTACGGCACTTACGCCGGCTGGCGTCATCGGGGCAACAATCGTTTGGGAATCCATGCGGGTAAAGATAGCAAATAGGTATGAGGTGTGAGGGCGGGGCTCTGCCCCTTAGAGGTCGCTTCGCTTTGAGAATCTTCATTTTTGCGAGGCCGCTATAGGCGAAAGAGGGGGCCTAAAAAATGCTGAAAATGAAAAAATGCTCAAATTTACGTGAAAAAAACTCAAAAAATCAAAATAGTCACGTAAATTTTTAATGTTGTCTGTAAAATTCTCTTCCATTTCTCGGTTTTTGGGTGAATTTTTCTCAATTTTTGTCGAAACAGGGGCTTTTTCAGGGGCTGTTTCTCCCCAAAACGCACATTTTTTTTCAAAAAATGATTCATTTGTATGAAAATTTACGTGAGTAAATGCAAAAAACGACGTTTTGTCACGTAAAAATCATCAAAAAGTTGAAATCGAGAAAAAATAGTGCTTGTTTGGATAAATTAACGGCCTGCGGAGAGCTTCGATTTGTGGTTCGCTGCTCCACACCTATGGAGCTTTTCGCGCATTGTTCAATGTGCGGCTAATTACAGACAGAAAATAATAACATTGTTCTAAGTTGATGTTTTTCTAAATTCCTTAGAACTAACCACTATACACTGAGAAAAAATGAGCAAATTTAAAATTATCTCCCGTCCTATAGGCACTGTCGAATGCTACGTTTTGCAGCGTGACGACGGCGCTGAATTCGAAATTTTAAGCGGATACGGCGCTGGCCTCAACGCTTGGCGTGTGCCTGACGGCAACGGAAAACTCGCCGATTACCTTTTCGGCTACCGCGAAGGCGACGATATCTTCAAAATCGGACCAGATACGAACGCAGGTTGCCGACTTGCTCCTTTCCCGGGGCGCGTGGCTTATGCCAAGTTCAACTGGGGCGGCAAAGATTACCAACTCGTGAACAACGTGAGTTGGGCGCCGCACGCCCTCCACGGCTTTTTGCAGAACAAGGAATGGAAACTTCTCGGCTTCGAAAGCGACCGTGACGAATGCACTGCGACTTTCGGCATTGATTGGCCGGGCGCGTTTGCCGGGTTCCCGTTCCCCTTCCGTGCTGTGACGAAAATCACATTCGCGGGCGAAAGCTACAGCGTCGAATCGACCGTCACGAACATCGGCACGAATGACATGCCTTTTTCCGAAGGTTGGCATCCCTACTACACGTTGGGCGAAAAAATCGACAATCTCACTTTGACGCTCCCCGAAACGAACCTTGCGATTCTCGACAAGGCAGACATCCCGACGGGCGAATTTAAGGCGGATACGCGCTTTGTTGGCGGTCGCCTCATCAACGATGAATTCATCAACGATTGTTTCTGCCTGAACCAAGGCGAGTCGTCTCTCGTCTTTAAAAATGCGGATAATTTTGAGAACATTTTGGCTATCGCGGAACTCCAAAGCGACTCGCAAAAACTCCTCATTTGGCAGACGGCTGGTAAAGAACAGTATAACGCCATCCAAATTTATACACCGCCTAACCGCATGAGCATCGCCATTGAGCCAATGACCGCTGAACCCGATACTTTAAACCATCACCGCGATTTGATCGTCATCAAGCCGGGCGAATCTAAAACATTCTATTTCGGTGCGGTCGTTCGCAAAAACGTGTAAATTCGATTAAAAATCACCCTTAAACATATTTTTTTCTTTTTGAGCAAAAATGCGTTGCATTTTTGCTTTTTCTAATATATTTTTGAGAACATAGATTAAGGAGTGAATATGGGATTCAAAAAGGTTTTCTTAGCATGTGGACTATTTGCTGCATGCTCTGTCTTTGCCGCTCAATACGAAGCCGAAGACGCAACACTTTCGGGCGATGCCGCTTTGGGCGCAAGTACCGCGGCTTCCGGCGGCAAGTACGTCAAAATGAATGGCGGAAACATCACGTTCAATAAGGTTGCCATCGAAAAAACGGGCAAATACACCGTCGTCATCCATTACATGAACAATTACGGTGGTTCCAAAATCAACAATGTCGAAGTCGGCGGAGCCTCTTCCGCAGTCACTTTTGACGTGACCGACAAGGGCAAGTTCGTCGATGTCGAAACTGTCCTCAACTTCGCTGCTGGTGAGAACACGGTCGCCATTACCAATAGCTGGGGTTGGATCGATGTCGATTACATCGAAATCAAGGGGTACGAAGCAAAATCGTTCAACCTTTGCAACGCCCCCGTGACCAAGAACGCCACTCCTTCCGCCGTCAAACTCTATAACTTCCTCGTCAACAACTTCGGCAAAAAGACCATCTCCGGCGTGATGACCGGCAGCATGGATGGTTATGCTCTGGGCGATTTCTCCAAGCACGAAGATGTGCAAGCCGTGTTCAAGGCTGGCGGCAAGTATCCGGCACTCATCGGGAGCGACCTCATGAACGCCACCGGCGCTAATAAAAACGAAGATTGGTTCAAGGAATACACCGCAAAAGTCATTGATATTGCAAAAACAACTTGGAAAAAAGGCGGCATTCCCGCAATTACTTGGCACTGGAGACCCGGCGAAGAAGAAGAATTTTACGTGAAGGGCGAACGCGAGAAATATACCGAATTCGATTTTACCGAAGCATTCGTGACTGGAACCACCAATTGGGATACCGTTTCTACCGCATACAAAGCACTCGTCGGAGACATCGATACGGTCTCGAAAATTTTCCTCGACATGCAAAAAGAAGGCGTCGCGGCCATCTTCCGTCCGCTTCACGAATCTGGCGGAAAGTGGTTCTGGTGGAGCGCGCATACCGGCAAGCAGTTCGCAGCACTCTACCAGTTGCTTTATGAACGCATGGTGTTCAAAAACGGCGTGAACAACCTCATTTGGGACTTCAACCCGAAAGACGCTGCCACAATGTCTTGGACTCCAGGCGAAACCTACTATGACGTTTTGAGCGTTGACATTTACAACAAGGCAAACGACCATCAGAGCAATAGTGCCGCTTTCATCGACCTTGCTAACAAGGGTGGAACGAACAAACTCATTTCCCTCAGCGAAAACGGCCCGATTCCTGATGTCGAAAAGATGTACGAAGACGGTGCAACTTGGAGCTGGTGGATGCCGTGGTACGATTCTTGGGGCGCAGGATATGTGAGCCAAACCGCAGCAAGTGTTTGGCAGAAGAACCTCGCCGATGAACGTATCATTACGCTTGACAAAATGCCTGGCTGGGACAATTACAATGAACCCGCCGCAGCTACGAACGCATGCCCGACATCGACTGAAAATGCCAAATTCGGAGCAGACACCGCAAAGGCGAATCCGGACAATGTTGACCTTCTCATGGGCGTGACGTTCAAGGCGTTCAACGACAGCGGAGCCAACATCGAATACAAGAAGGTTCCTGATTTGACGGGGGCTAAGAGCATTGCCGTGACCATCGAAAATAAAGGTTCTGGTGGAGTCAATGACGGTATTTGGGTCGGTCTAGCTTTTGTTCGTAACGGCTCCAAGGATTCGTTATGGACGTGGGAACAGTCCGCATCTGATGGCTGCTGGCTCAATGACGGTGCGAAAATGACTTGCGAATTTAATATCGAGACTTACACGGATGCAGGCGGCAACGAAAAGCCGATGGATTTAGACAACATCTTCTCCGTTACGTTGATAGTAGGCGGTGCTGCCGGATTCAACGGCTTGGTGCTCTTCGACAACATGGTTACGGACAACGGAATCGTCATCAATGGGTTCAACAAGAAAACGGAACTCTTTACCGCCGCTGACCAGAGCAAGGCTCACGTTTCGGGTATCGACCTTTACAACAAAGATGGTTCGCCGATTTCTGCAGCAATCAAGCCGGTTGCCATCGCAAAGAACGCCGGACTCCGTGTGAGTGGCTCGAACGTCGCTTTTACCGCGAACAAGACCGGTTTTGTAAGCGTTGACATCTTTAATATGAACGGCAAGCGCGTATCGACGCTCTATCGCGGCAATCTCAGTGCAGGCGAACATTCGTTCAGCCTCCAAAATATCGCCAAGGGACAATACGTCATTCGCGTGAAAGGTGCAGAAATTGCAGCATCAAAGCTAGTTCACGTCAAGTAGATTGTAACACACAAAAAGCTGAATACGATTCCCGGCTCGGAAGAGTCGGGAATTTCCGTACAATAGGAATGTTGAAAAATCAAGTATATGGAAGCTACAGAGCTTTGACTTCCTCTTCGGTGAGGCCTGTATCTTCAACGATTTCTTCGATGGGTCTGTTCCTTGCTTTCAGTTTCTTGGCAATTTCACGAGTTTTATCAGATACGCTTTTGGAAACATTCTTGGCGATTTCCTCGTTGATTTCGGTCGCGAATTCCTTAAAGAAACCCTTTTTCAGGACATTGTGATCCCATCTTTCGTGATACATCTTCTGATAAGCCTCGAATTCTTTCTTACTGAATTTAGATACTTTCGCACTCTCCGTCAACTGTTTGAATTTTTTGTCCGAAAGCTCCGGCGGCAACTCACGTAATCGGCTCAGATAACGGAAAAAGAACAACCACTTGCTCAAGCTGTCCTTGCCAATAAAAAACGGCACTTTTGCAAGCTCGATGATAGTGTAATTGTAGGAGTCCACAATCTGTTCGCCGGTATCCAAATCCAGCGTCGTCGCACGGTGAACAATCCGCTCGTCGTTTTCAAAAATACGATACCGAGCGAGAGCAATGACGTATGTCGGTTTTACGTCATAATCCCAATCACCGGGTTCCGCTTGATTCGCAACTAGCTCACTGGCATAATAGGCAATTCGTTTCAAGAAATTCTCCATTTCGCGAATTTGAACCTCAATTTCAATGAGATTCCCGGCGTCATCTTCGCAGTGCAAGTCAAAAATTGCCGTACGAGAGGCCTTGCTACCACTCAGATTTTTCGCCACGTTGCGAGTCTTCACGTTCACAATTGTCCGCTTGAGTTGCGGAGCCAAGAGGTCGTTCAACAGGTTTATGAGGTTTTCGCGACTGATGGGCTTATCTGGGTCGAAAGCCTTCTTGAACGCGAGATCAATCAGCAAATTAGCATACGGGCTTTGTTCGCCCGGCTTTACAAGATAGTCCTCAAGGGACTTATTAGAGATTGCATTTTTATTTGTCATGCTAGACTACTAGCAAAATCCGTGCCAACGCGAAAAATGACGATTTTGAGCGAAAAACGGCAATTTTGAAAATAAAAAAAAGTGATTAATCGATTAAATCAGTGATTAATCACTTTTTGGACAAGGTTAAGATACGTATGATTTGTTACAAATTAATGCACCCGCGAGGGGTGCGATTTGCAGGACCGGCAATGAACCAAGGCACGTTAGTTTCAATTCACGCACCCGCGAGGGGTGCGATGCCCACGGAACGTATCGTCGCATTCCTCTCGGCAGTTTCAATTCACGCACCCGCGAGGGGTGCGATTCTCCCGATTCTCCTTTCGATTACGGTAGTATGTTTCAATTCACGCACCCGCGAGGGGTGCGATGCCCGGACACCGTCAAGGTTCCCGGCTTCCATGTTTCAATTCACGCACCCGCGAGGGGTGCGATGACGATGATGCGCCAGTTCCCGTTCTTGCTTGGTTTCAATTCACGCACCCGCGAGGGGTGCGATAACTGGGAAAAAATCTGTAATGGGTAAAAGATGTTTCAATTCACGCACCCGCGAGGGGTGCGATTGGAGTAATCATACGCCAGAATGTCAAGATTGTGTTTCAATTCACGCACCCGCGAGGGGTGCGATCGCTTCGCCCGGACTTCTTTTGATTTCCTTCCGGTTTCAATTCACGCACCCGCGAAGGGTGCGATGCTCTTGAAGCCTTGAATTTATTTCATTACTGGTTTCAATTCACGCACCCGCGAAGGGTGCGATAAACGAAAAACCCAAAGATTTACTTTGAGTGTGGTTTCAATTCACGCACCCGCGAAGGGTGCGATTTTTGCCGCTACCGACTCCATCACCACACAGATGTTTCAATTCACGCACCCGCGAAGGGTGCGATCACTAGAGGGCAAAACACACAAAGGGAATAGCGTTTCAATTCACGCACCCGCGAAGGGTGCGATAATGCAGTAGCAAGCAGGCACCCGACAACCACGTTTCAATTCACGCACCCGCGAAGGGTGCGATATCCGCAAAAAATACAAAATTGGATATGGCAAAGTTTCAATTCACGCACCCGCGAAGGGTGCGATTACATATCGCCTTTTTCTTTTTTAACGGCATTGGTTTCAATTCACGCACCCGCGAAGGGTGCGATGAAGCAGCCAGCGCAGTTTGAGCGGCAGACAAAGTTTCAATTCACGCACCCGCGAAGGGTGCGATTGGACAGTACCCACAATATGCAGAAGATGACGGTTTCAATTCACGCACCCGCGAAGGGTGCGATCAATGATAAAACGATTCTTTACGTGGTTGTGGGTTTCAATTCACGCACCCGCGAAGGGTGCGATGCCGATACACAACTAGTAATTGGGAACAAACAGTTTCAATTCACGCACCCGCGAAGGGTGCGATGACTGTAGAAACTGCCATTGTAGTAGCCCGCAGGTTTCAATTCACGCACCCGCGAAGGGTGCGATGATGTTTTGACACTTAAAGTAATGGGAAGTTCGGTTTCAATTCACGCACCCGCGAAGGGTGCGATGATGAAAATATAGGTTCGTCATTATTCGAGCTAGTTTCAATTCACGCACCCGCGAAGGGTGCGATTGGCTTATGATGTGGATGATTATAATAAGAATGGTTTCAATTCACGCACCCGCGAAGGGTGCGATAACAATCGATAAGACCGTTTTCAAAATTGTTGGTTTCAATTCACGCACCCGCGAAGGGTGCGATTTTCGCTTGTAAGTCGTCACGATGCGGCTTGTGTTTCAATTCACGCACCCGCGAAGGGTGCGATTTCAAGTCCTTGCAAACGTATTTAGCGGTATAGGTTTCAATTCACGCACCCGCGAAGGGTGCGATTTGCATAAAGCATTTTGATCTCTAGTTCCACAAGTTTCAATTCACGCACCCGCGAAGGGTGCGATTTTTGGCACATGTTAAAACGGTAAAGTCCGAAAGTTTCAATTCACGCACCCGCGAAGGGTGCGATTAATGTTTAGCGTGGGGAGCGAAATTTTTTCAGTTTCAATTCACGCACCCGCGAAGGGTGCGATGTTTTATTTTTTGGGTTTTATTCCCATTACTTGTTTCAATTCACGCACCCGCGAAGGGTGCGATATATTTTTAATTCAATGCCATATTGACGCCACGTTTCAATTCACGCACCCGCGAAGGGTGCGATCTCAATGGTCAATGTTGCATAAAGTAGATATATGTTTCAATTCACGCACCCGCGAAGGGTGCGATAAGAACGTGACCGTAGTTACGAAGGGCAAGAAGTTTCAATTCACGCACCCGCGAAGGGTGCGATGCAAGGCCTTCGGCGACAAGATGGACCTCAAGGTTTCAATTCACGCACCCGCGAAGGGTGCGATAGGATGTGCAATTTCGGGGCGTACCTGCGCATGTTTCAATTCACGCACCCGCGAAGGGTGCGATATCCGGCACATCATGCCGCAAATTAGCATCAAGTTTCAATTCACGCACCCGCGAAGGGTGCGATCGAAGGGGAAGACGGTACGCGCCTGCCTACAGGTTTCAATTCACGCACCCGCGAAGGGTGCGATGACGAGTTCGACGGCTTCGAGCGCAAGTACGGGTTTCAATTCACGCACCCGCGAAGGGTGCGATTCGTGCCGGTTATGAGTGGTGCAGGGTGTTTGCGTTTCAATTCACGCACCCGCGAAGGGTGCGATTTGTTTGTCCATTGATTACCCCCGCTATTTCGCGTTTCAATTCACGCACCCGCGAAGGGTGCGATCTCCCGCGCCGAAGACGCAGGCAACAGACGCGGGTTTCAATTCACGCACCCGCGAAGGGTGCGATAAGACGGACGAAGGCAAGATTCAGCAGCTAAAGTTTCAATTCACGCACCCGCGAAGGGTGCGATTTGTCGGCTTTATCGGAATTTAGAGCAGTCTCAGTTTCAATTCACGCACCCGCGAAGGGTGCGATAAGCGTAAAAATATAACCGGGATCGTCAGCATTGTTTCAATTCACGCACCCGCGAAGGGTGCGATCTTGGGAACGCTATACTCAATGCAAATTACAGGTTTCAATTCACGCACCCGCGAAGGGTGCGATCTTGATCATAGCCATTGTAAAGTACGCTGGTAGTTTCAATTCACGCACCCGCGAAGGGTGCGATGTCGAAAAGATGGAGGCGCACATCGAATATTTGTTTCAATTCACGCACCCGCGAAGGGTGCGATCAAGAGGTAAAAAGATGAAAAAATCAAGCTATGTTTCAATTCACGCACCCGCGAAGGGTGCGATGTTCGTCTGTGCAAGGCCCGTGGCGCTCTGCCCGTTTCAATTCACGCACCCGCGAAGGGTGCGATTAAATTATTTTATTTGTTGTTTTCTATACAAATGTTTCAATTCACGCACCCGCGAAGGGTGCGATTCATTCTTACAGTTTGGAGTCTGAGGAAATGATGTTTCAATTCACGCACCCGCGAAGGGTGCGATTTTTGTCAAATTTAAGCATTAAAATGCTTACTGTTTCAATTCACGCACCCGCGAAGGGTGCGATCAATTTGCCGAAATTCAAAAAGCGAATCTTGAGTTTCAATTCACGCACCCGCGAAGGGTGCGATTTGCGGTCGTGATTTCGAGCGCAGAACAAACAAGTTTCAATTCACGCACCCGCGAAGGGTGCGATACGGGACGCGCAGTCTTCTACCGCAAGGCGAAGTTTCAATTCACGCACCCGCGAAGGGTGCGATCTTCTGGCTATACATCAAGGTCAAGGATACGGAGTTTCAATTCACGCACCCGCGAAGGGTGCGATCATCGTGAGGCAGTGGCGGTTCACCATGCGCGTGTTTCAATTCACGCACCCGCGAAGGGTGCGATATGGTCTTGATGCCCACGCTCTTCGGGGTGAGGTTTCAATTCACGCACCCGCGAAGGGTGCGATTACTAACGACAACGAATTCTATATAAAGTTGGCCGTTTCAATTCACGCACCCGCGAAGGGTGCGATGCGCATTCCGCTTTGGCTGCTGCTCAGATTGAGTTTCAATTCACGCACCCGCGAAGGGTGCGATAAGGAAACAGTACCTGCAATAGCACTCAGCCGGTTTCAATTCACGCACCCGCGAAGGGTGCGATGCTTTGTTTAATATCAATTTAAAAGATTACTGGTTTCAATTCACGCACCCGCGAAGGGTGCGATAACATCTGTAAATTACTCATGGCGTCAATATGGTTTCAATTCACGCACCCGCGAAGGGTGCGATGAAATCGAAATCGAAGGCGAAATTTACGTCAAGTTTCAATTCACGCACCCGCGAAGGGTGCGATTCACCATGCGCGTGAACTTCGCGGACGAGATTGTTTCAATTCACGCACCCGCGAAGGGTGCGATTCACCATGCGCGTGAACTTCGCGGACGAGATTGTTTCAATTCACGCACCCGCGAAGGGTGCGATTTGTAGGCAACTGCTGAGAGCGCGCACCATAACGTTTCAATTCACGCACCCGCGAAGGGTGCGATGGCGACGGCGACGGCTCCGGCGACGGCTAAAAGTTTCAATTCACGCACCCGCGAAGGGTGCGATTTATGACTCCTATCAATTTCAAGGTCGGCGATGTTTCAATTCACGCACCCGCGAAGGGTGCGATTGTACAACATCAATTCTGGAGAAATGCGATGAAGTTTCAATTCACGCACCCGCGAAGGGTGCGATTCCTCAAGGACAATTTTTACGCCATAGCCAATGTTTCAATTCACGCACCCGCGAAGGGTGCGATGTAACAAAGCCGCCTTGATGGTGGAGAACAATGTTTCAATTCACGCACCCGCGAAGGGTGCGATTATTCTAAAGGAGAGTTTGTATAATGGACAACGTTTCAATTCACGCACCCGCGAAGGGTGCGATTGTCGGCGGCGAACCACCGATGCTTTTAATGGAGTTTCAATTCACGCACCCGCGAAGGGTGCGATTTCCAGCTACCGTTCGATACTCCGTCAAAGAAGTTTCAATTCACGCACCCGCGAAGGGTGCGATAAGACATGCTTAATTCGATGACTCCGCACGACAGTTTCAATTCACGCACCCGCGAAGGGTGCGATGCAGGCCGCCTAACATTGCTGGAGGTAGCGTATGTTTCAATTCACGCACCCGCGAAGGGTGCGATCCTCGCCAAGGTAGCGGAACACACCGGCGCAGGTTTCAATTCACGCACCCGCGAAGGGTGCGATACCGACTTCAACGGCGACCCGACAATTTCCAAGGTTTCAATTCACGCACCCGCGAAGGGTGCGATATAGATGGTATCAAGGACTGCACGACGGCCTTGTTTCAATTCACGCACCCGCGAAGGGTGCGATCGTTTACCTATAAAAATTCGGATAATGAGGATGTTTCAATTCACGCACCCGCGAAGGGTGCGATTCCTTAACGGGGAAGGTGATGCAGCCATGATGGTTTCAATTCACGCACCCGCGAAGGGTGCGATCTGTTTTGGATAAAATCAAAACAAACTTGATTGTTTCAATTCACGCACCCGCGAAGGGTGCGATTAGCCGAGTCGAACACAATAGACTTGCCGCTTGTTTCAATTCACGCACCCGCGAAGGGTGCGATTCGTGATGGGTCGCGACAAGTCCATAGAGCTTGTTTCAATTCACGCACCCGCGAAGGGTGCGATGTGCCGCCATACTTCGCTGACTCTATCTTGCACGTTTCAATTCACGCACCCGCGAAGGGTGCGATAAAAGACTGCTGCAGAGGTCCAAGTTCTATATGTTTCAATTCACGCACCCGCGAAGGGTGCGATTCTCGAATTGCGCGAGTACCATTATTAACTAAGTTTCAATTCACGCACCCGCGAAGGGTGCGATACCATAATTTTTATTTAGATTGTCCGAAATAGTTTCAATTCACGCACCCGCGAAGGGTGCGATCGTAGAAGCATCCGACAGCCCACTTGTCATTAGTTTCAATTCACGCACCCGCGAAGGGTGCGATTTCGACTTCGCGAGGCCGTACATGGTTTTCTTGTTTCAATTCACGCACCCGCGAAGGGTGCGATTTTAACCTCCTAAGCTGCCTTGTAGGATTCAAAGTTTCAATTCACGCACCCGCGAAGGGTGCGATGCGTCTCTTTCGAGTCCTGAACCGCGATTAAAGTTTCAATTCACGCACCCGCGAAGGGTGCGATGTTTTCGAGGCTAACCTGCACATAGCCATAGCGGTTTCAATTCACGCACCCGCGAAGGGTGCGATAACAAGGTACGCCACACGGCGATGGTGTTCTAGGTTTCAATTCACGCACCCGCGAAGGGTGCGATTTCCGTCGGTCTCTTCGTCGTCGGTGCTCTCAGGTTTCAATTCACGCACCCGCGAAGGGTGCGATACTTGGGAACGCTATACTCAATGCAAATTACTGGTTTCAATTCACGCACCCGCGAAGGGTGCGATGTGTCTTGCTGTTCCCAGTCGTCGCAAGTCAGAGTTTCAATTCACGCACCCGCGAAGGGTGCGATGCCATGAGTAATTAACAGACGTTGCTCCATCCTGTTTCAATTCACGCACCCGCGAAGGGTGCGATGCATTCGGGCAATATTATTTAAATCTTTATAATGTTTCAATTCACGCACCCGCGAAGGGTGCGATCATTTCCCGCACTCGGCACCCGCAGGAATATTTGTTTCAATTCACGCACCCGCGAAGGGTGCGATCTGTGCAAAACGTGCTACAACGGGTTTAGGCAGTTTCAATTCACGCACCCGCGAAGGGTGCGATTAAAATTTTGTCATGTTCTTATTTTTCCACTTGTTTCAATTCACGCACCCGCGAAGGGTGCGATAAACAGACATTTGCAACGGTGCAGAATGAGCCGTTTCAATTCACGCACCCGCGAAGGGTGCGATCAGTCTGTTGTTCATCTTACTTTCCCTATTGGGTTTCAATTCACGCACCCGCGAAGGGTGCGATCAGTTAAACGTTTTATTTTATTATACTTTTGAGTTTCAATTCACGCACCCGCGAAGGGTGCGATTGCATGCATCTCGCTGTCCTTGACGGTGATGTTGTTTCAATTCACGCACCCGCGAAGGGTGCGATATCGTAGCCGCCTTCAGCGCTACCGACGCGTCGTTTCAATTCACGCACCCGCGAAGGGTGCGATGACTACACGCTGAACTACATCGACGATGACGAGTTTCAATTCACGCACCCGCGAAGGGTGCGATACACGCAGAGCCGCATCTACAAGCTGCTCGGAGTTTCAATTCACGCACCCGCGAAGGGTGCGATAACGGGATGGGGTACGCATCGAAGTACATCAAGTTTCAATTCACGCACCCGCGAAGGGTGCGATGTCAAGGACCCGAGAAGGCTTTCCCGAATGATGTTTCAATTCACGCACCCGCGAAGGGTGCGATGGCTGGACAGCAACCACGACATAACGCTTTCTGGTTTCAATTCACGCACCCGCGAAGGGTGCGATATTTTCTCGGATATTGAAGCTTTGGAGGGTTTTGTTTCAATTCACGCACCCGCGAAGGGTGCGATTTCTGTCTGTTTTGTCAAGCCACGCAAAGCTCGTTTCAATTCACGCACCCGCGAAGGGTGCGATGGCCGCCGGTCATATCATGGACAGCACAAAAGGTTTCAATTCACGCACCCGCGAAGGGTGCGATTACCTTGATGTCGCTACTGCGATCATCAGGCAGTTTCAATTCACGCACCCGCGAAGGGTGCGATTCAGATAGTCGCGGATTTCGGCCAACTTTATATAGTTTCAATTCACGCACCCGCGAAGGGTGCGATAAATTATTGCTGAAAACACCAAAGAGACTATCGTTTCAATTCACGCACCCGCGAAGGGTGCGATAGGGCTTTAAAAGAACCTCATAAAATAAGGTCTTCCAAAGGCAATTTCGCTAACGTCCATAAACGAAAGATAAAATTGCATTACAAAATATACGAATTGTCAAAATTCTTTTGAAAATCGCGTTTTCAAAAATCGCTAACATCTTAGGGATTTTGGTGGAGCTATAGGTTAGCGATGAACTAAATCACCAATAAATCATGCATATCTGGAGGAGCGTGCGCTCCTATATGTTCTATCTTACGCTCCCAGTTTGAACCAAGATAGTATATTCTTAGACTGTCTTGGCTCTCGTCTATTATTTTGATAAGCTCATTTTTCAACACACTCCATTGAGCAGGATCAACCTCGCATTCAAATACTGATTTTTGAGCTCGGTTTCCAAAATTTTTGCAAGCTTTGGCAACCTGATTTAACCTTCGCCTTCCAGCAGCTGTACTTGTCGATACATCATATGTGACTAAAACTAGCATATCACCTCCACAAAAAAGCCGGATAATATTCTATTTCGCCACGAACGTGTTTCGCCAACAATCTAGCCTGTTCGGTATATATCAATCCTGTCGGCATACTTTCTTCTAAAAGAGGATGAATGATTTCTTCTTGCTTTCTTTTTTGCCATGCAGACAATAAAATTTTTCGCGTTTCAGCCTCCATTTCCACTTCGCCATTCGGCAATACCTTGAAATTTTTGGAAGACACTTTTTTCAAGTTGATTAGACTCAAAACAAGTCTGTCAGCAATGGGAGCTCTAAATTCTTCCATTATATCTAAAGCGAGACTCGGCCTTCCAGGTCTATCAACATGCAAGAAGCCAACATACGGATCTAAGCCTACACATTCTAACGCTGAACGAATATCCAATGCAAGTATTGAATACGCATAAGATAACATGGCGTTGATTCTATCCATCGGGGGTCTTCGATTTCTTGATGTGAACTGAAAATCAGGATCTTTATTCAATATGAGATGGTTAAAAACCTTGAAATAATTATCGGCAGCATTTCCTTCAACACCTCTTAATTCTCCAGCATCAACAACTCTTTTGATATTGCCGACACATTCTTCCATAACAGCTATAGACTGCTTTATTTCTGCTTCACCAGAACAATCATTATGGTTTCTTAAGTGTCTCAATAAAACATTGCGTTGATTTTGAATTTTTGCCGCTACGCAACATTTTGCTATAGCCAAAGATTGTTCAGGATTGTCTGAGATTCGATATTGCGACCGTCTGAGCAATACATTTCCATGAACAGGTCCTTGCATTCTTGCAAGAAATTTTCCCCTTCCATCCACATAAGTTATCGTAACACCATTTGATGCACAATATTCTGTTAAGCTCGGCGATACTCCAATTCCATAACCAAAGCAAACGATTTCACCAATTTGATGAATTGGAAACTGGGCAACCTTGGAATGGTCTTTATGAATGGTGATAGCCTCTCCATCCTTGTGGACCCATGCTCCTTCCATGGTAACATACAATGTATTTCGAATCATTTTCATCCGAACAACTCCTGAAAATAATCGTTTAGTTTCTTTTGGTTACCTATATTAGGCTGGCAAAAACCAATTAAAGAACACGCTTTGCAATTATGATTTGGTTCAACTTCGGGTAAAAGCCCGCTTTCGATTAAACTGTGAGCCACCCTTGTCAGCTCAATAGTTCTAGTCCTGATTTCATCGTCAAATTCAAACTCAGTGCGACGACGCAATTCACAATAAAAAATTGATCCCTCATGGACTTTTAACCCCGTCATTTCTTCAAGACACAAAGCTTGAGCACATAATTGAATTACATCAGCATCGTGATCTTTGGGTTTTCCATGCTTAAATTCTACAGGGCGTAACCGCCAATTGCCACTCAATTTAATCCATGGAATATCAACAGATGGTCCGTCTGTTTTCTCGACTTCCAAAACATCCATTCTTCCATACAAGCCGAGTTCCATATTCCTGATATGCAACCCAGAAAATTGCTTTACACCTTTGCGAAATTCTTGATAACCAGAATCAACGCGTTCGTGTGCAATTTTTCCTTGAGCAGTCAAATAATTTTCGGCCCATTCTTGATTTAAATGAATGAGTCCCCATTGACGCTTACAAAACGCCAAATGCTGCAAGCCAGAGATGGCAATACAATCTTCATCAGAATATGGCATAAGGAAACCTACGAAAATGGGAGAAGGATGGAGCCTTCTCCCATTAATTAAAGAATAGAGTGATTATCCAACTTTGCGGATGAGGGAGACCCCCTGCGGCATTGATTCGTCGATGGATACTGCGTAATCACCGAAAGAACGTGCCGGAGCAGAAGTGTCTTTCCTTTCAACCTTTATCTTGTCGAATAATTCATGGGCTGGAGCATTGCCAAGAGCCGTCGAATGTTCAAAGACATAAAGTCCACGGACATTCATTTCGCCACGAGCAGCAGAATGATCTTCCCAGAACATTTTTTCAAGGGCTTCCCAAAGAATATTGAGGTCATCATTGGTAAATCCCGTTTGTGCGGCAAGATGAGCGGAGATGAAACCATGTGCACGATACAAACCGTAAGGGACAGTGAATTTACGACCCATTGTTCTGTTATCACCCTTTTGTTTTTCTGCTTCGGCTTCAGTGGCTACAGCCATACGAGTAATACTGTGTTCAGAAGAAACGATAGGATCGATAGAACGAGCAAATGTCATTTGAACAGGTCCGCGAACCTGACCAGCATTTTTTCCAGTACTCATAACAGCACCAAAAGTACGAATGTCGAAATACTTGGCACACATAAATTTGCGAGCGGCTTCCGTCTTGTCAGCATCTTTCTTTTCCGCTTTTACGGCTTCACTATCGTGAGCTTCATCAATGGCGTTATTCAGAATTGCCTTTTCTTTAACAAAAATGTCGTAACCTTGTTCGCCTTGTTTCGAAAGCTGAATAAAATTACGAACTTTACGTTTCAAGCAAACATCCGTAACCAAGCCATTGCCAGTTTCAGCATCAAGACGAGGCAAATTGCCTGCATCTGGATCGCCATTGGGATTGCCATCCTTCACATCAATGAGAAGGACAAAGTCATAACGCTTTGTGATAATATTTTCTTGTGCCATAATTGACTCCTATTTTACTTTTCTTCTTTTGATTTAAAAAGGTCTTGACGCTGATGATAATAACCAATAGCAAAGCGGGCTTGATCATCAAGGTTCAAATGAGCGGGAATTCCTTCGGCAGGGATGCCGTCCGTGATTTCACCAATAAGTTTTTCGAAATTTGTTTTACGTCCTGGATTACTCAGTTTTGCAAGGTGGAAATTTTTCAGTTTGAACAATTGAGGGAATACAGTACATGGAGTTGAAGATGCCGCCCCATAATAGCGATCCTTAATTGTAGAATTCAGATTACCACCTTGTGCTTCTTCTTGCAGTTTTTCCAAAGTTGCAAAAAGTCTGCCTAACCGGTAACCGATATTTTGGTTTGTTGTATCAAGTGACATGGTTATCTCCTTGTCTGTAGTTTTATAAATTCTTTGCTTGCGATTTAAGAAAGCCTTTAATAAGGCAATTCTCATTCGTTCATTAGATGGATAGGCTTCAAAATCTGTACGAATTCTGCGAAGACATAATTGCAGAAGCATTTGCGGATAAGGCAATCCTTGCAAAATGGCCTTAGTCATATCGCCACAAAGATTTGGAGGCAAATCATCAAGTTTTCTAACCAAAGAAGCCAACATCGCCATCAAAGCACATTGCCCCTTGTCTTTGGCTGGCTTTATAATTTCAACATCATCAAAGTGCTGCTTCAGCTTGTTGGAAATGTCATCAATAGTACCAATTTGCCAATAGCGAATCGCCAATCGAGCCGCATTAGGAGACAAACCTAGAATATAGAAGCGAGTTGCAGAGTCTTCAATAAAGACTCCAGTATTTATACTGCTATACAGTTTTTTAACGGCATCAATATCGGCATCAGGATTATCTTTTGTGGGTAAAGCCCATAAATCATTGAAAAAATCTTCAAATTGATTGCTTTTCTCTGACCAGAAAACCATGGTCATATCGCCAACACGCATCTTGTTTTTTGAATTTTTATCGAGAAGCATATTCAACGCTTCCGTGTAGGCAAAAGTCGCTGATTTGGAGACTGGAGCATTAAAGTTTTGTTTATTTCCAAACGATGTAAAACTATCTTTGTTAAACGAAATTATTGCCGCACCAGAAGATTGAGCTCCAACGACATTCTTAATCATCGGATGAATACGGTCTATCGAAGTGCTTTCTCCGGTTACAAGACAAATTCCCGTTTTCTCTGAAGCAGTGCTGTCAGAAGTTTTTGATAAGGCGTCTTTATGAGACGAACAGACTGGCGTTGATTCGCCAAGAATAATGAAACTTACATTTGGATTTTCTGAATTCAATGTTTTCCAAATTTCATTTTCAAAGCCTAATTTATTTTTGATTTTCTCCAAAGGATCGTGTTCCAAAAAGGAGATAACGGCTTTCACATCTTTTTCTTCGGCAACGCAGGATTTTTTCAGTTCTTCAACAAACGCTGCTTGGCGTTTAACAGCGGCTTGACGAATTTTTTCATTTTCTTTTTCAACATTTTCTGCTTTGATTTTTCCCTTTTCTGCCTTTTTGGCAATTTCAGCCAATTTGGCTCCATCAGGAATGCCTAAAGAATAATCGGCTTTATCCCATAACAAATTCGCCTTGATGCCAGCGGTTCTTGATACCGCTTTGGGAACCAAAAATTTCCTCCCCAAAAGTTTTTTCCCATTCAAACTACGCATATCCTGAATGTTGACAAATACTCCATTTTCGTCAATTTCTACAAGAAATGGTATCTGTTCGTAGCTGAAGCCTTCAGGAGCAACACCATTTTCAGGGTCGCTCGCTTTTCTTTGATAATATTCGCATAAAGCCTGTAAAATCATTTGCGAACCTCCTCGCTGTCCCAATCAGGAACATTGATTACACCATTTTTCATTTCAGCTCTAAAAAATGCGGGTTTTATGTCTTCTGGGTTTGAAAAGTCCATATCATAAAGCATAAAACCTAAGTCACGAGTTTCGTTTATAGCAGGAAACAGTTCTGTTTCCTTCTCAGGATTCTCTATAAACTTAAATTCACAACTAAATTCGCGGCATCCTAAATAAGGCTGATTGAAACATTGTCCTTTTTTCGCACGACGTTCGAACATCGCATAGTATTTTCCGGGATTTTCATCTTTGCGGATTTCCTGACGTTCCTCTTCATTGACCAATGAATCGGGAACATTGTTTATTACCTTAGGTCTCTTGTTTACAGGAATAAATTCCATTTCAGCATAGAGTCTGTAATGGACGTCCCTAAGAAATAATCCGGCTCTTTGCTGACGTTCATCTTCAATCATGATGGGATTGCTTCTTGCGATAGCACCGACTTCGTTCCTGCGAACTGAAATCCATTTAATCGGACTCAAAACCTCAATTTTCTTAACATTCCATTTAATTGCCGGTTTCCAAAATATCGCCGAGAATATAGCCCTTGCCGCAGACGGAGTAATTACATCGTAACTTACTCGTTCCACCTTCATCTCTGGGCGGGTAAAACAAGCATAATCACCCTTTACATCTAAACAAAAAGTTTTTCCATAATGTTCAGTCATAGATTGTCCTTTTAACAAATAAATTCAGTCCCTTGAAATTCTGGTCCATCTAGCGAAAAACCAAACTTTGGCGAATAAAGCGACTCTGTAGCTTGTTGCCACAAATCTAGCCCTCCTTCTGGTCCCTGTATTTCAGAAATATAACCCAAATCTTTGAGTTTGTCCCAATAATTTTTTGGAATGTTCACCGTACATCTTTGTAATTTACGAATAATTTTACGAGTTGGTCCATTCCAATGCAATGATTCTATCAATTCTTTGCTATCAACAGATTCATCAGAATACCATACAATAACCGGCTTTTGCGCCTTATCATCAATCAACTGAAAATTCTCCGACGCAGTTCTAAATTCGGCATGCATACCATTTCCCAAAAGATCCAGGTCATGCAGGATATGCCTATCGTCAAATGAATGTATTTGGTTGTAATATGTTTTAAAGAAAGTCTCAAAAAGTTCTGGTTCAAGTGGTATTTTATCAATATTCTTGCTTCGGATGATACTTTGTGTAGCTTGAGCTCCAAAACGCAATAAACCGGGAGGAGCATCCTTGGGAGGATTAAATACAAAAACATCTCCGCAATCACTCTTGCCTTCTCTATTGCATCGACCGGCCGCTTGAGCAATAGAATCTAAACCAGCCATAGCACGATAAACCACAGGGAAATCAATATCAACTCCGGCTTCAACCAATTGTGTACTTACAACCCTAATAGGTTGATGTTGCTTTAGTTTTTCTTTTATTTCCGCAATAAGTTTGCTTCTGTGTTGCCCACACATTAACGCAGAAAGATGAATGGTATCTGAAGGCATCGCATCATACAGAGACTTACAATCTTTTCGTGTATTGACAATACAAAGAACCTGTTCGTGTTGCAACAGAAGTTCAGCGACGTCCTCCCAAGATTTCATTTTTTCGGGAATACATTTGACTATCGTCCTCTTCATGCGTTCAAACAACGATGCGGGATTCTCTGTTAGTTCTCTAACCCCTTCGAGAGGCAAACCATTAAAGCCCCCCATATCATTTGGAGCAGCATCACTGCCTATATGCCCTTGCAAAGTCGGCTGAGTTGCAGTACAGAGAACTATCGAACACCCGAAATCACTCGACAACGATTCTAAAGAGGCGAGTATTGGCTTAAGATACTCCGGCGGGAGCATCTGAGCCTCATCCAAAATAATGACCGAATTTGCGATGTTATGGATTTTCCTACATCGACTAGTCTTTGCAGCAAACAAGGATTCAAGCAATTGGACATTTGTCGTAACTACAATAGGAGCATCCCAATTTTCAGACGCCAACTTTGATTTAGTCGTTTCCTTGTCCGGGTCGATATTGGAATGGTGTTCCAAAACCACATTAGATAGGTCTTCGTCGCCATTTTTGAAGACATTTTTATAAACTTCTGCAGTCTGCTCAATAATGCTGGTGTAAGGAATTGCGACAATAATACGGTATTTTCCATATTTTATGGCGTGATCCAAAGCAAAGCCCATCACAGCAAGCGTCTTTCCGCCTCCAGTAGGCACAGTCAACGAGAATAAACCAGGTTCTTTTGAAGCTCCCCGCCTACAATCAGATAATATTTCTGCCCTAATTTTGTTTATTTCTGTCTTTGCCGCATTACTCCCCATTCGATTCATGAACGAATCATAGCGAATTTTAAGCTCTTTCAAGGAAATCTGCGAATTTCGCAAAACAAAATTTTCCGGAGTCATGAACCGTTCTGTGTCAAGAAAATCAGCATCAACAAGGCAAGAAAACAACATTCGGACCCATAAATGCAAATCTCTTGCATTTTTTACGGGAGGATGTGACAAAGAAGGCAAACAAAGCCCTGAAACAAACTCCTGCCCACCATTTTCAAGACTTTTGATTAAACAGTCTTTTTTTTCCTCCAGACGCTTGTTTAATTTCCCCCAAAAATCAGGTAAGCCGCTGTGATGACCCGCAATTATGTATGGAAGAAGTAAGCCTGCTATATTTTTTTCATTAAGACCCTTCTCATAAGCCCAAATGGCTCCTGCAGCAGCGTGGTCAACTTTACCTACGCTAAAATCATCTGATTCTTCGCAATCATATCCTGACGATTTACGGATGTAATTTTGAAAATCGGCTTGAAATTTGCCCAAATCATGCAAAAAACCGGCACATTTTGCAAATTCACCCGCATTGAAAGCGTTGGCGAATTCCGATGCCATCTGGGCAACACCCTCTAAGTGGCCGTTAGGACCAGTCAAAGGCTGATTTTCGACGATTTTGGCCTCGTTTTCTCGAATGTGGGCGATAATTTTCATCATATTATCTAATATAACACATTCAACTGTCATAACCTGACATTCTACCATTTTTTGAAAAAATTTTCGTTATATAAATGCATTCTCTTCCAAAACATCTATAGAATCTTCCCCTATTGACATTCACAGTTAAAAGATATATATTTCTTAATGCACGGGGCTGCTATGCCCGGGGTAACTGGTAGCCGGCAAGTTAGTCTTGTCGGCTCCCTTAATTTTAAAGAGAGTCCCATATCGTTTTCACATCAATACGACGAAGTTCTCCATTTTCTCCATTAAAAGTCACCAAATAAAAGCTTTCAAACGGAAACGGATTGGAATAAGAAGGATTATCCCTTAAAGCTTGCACAAACTTCCCCTTTATCATTCTCAAAATATCATGAACAGAAAAATTCTTATCTGTTCCAATAAAAACTAATTCATCCGTTTGTTCTGCTGCATCCATTAATCTAGACCATATCCGTTTTATCCCGCCAACGACATATTTAAATTCAGCAATTTGACCATCGACAATAGCATCTGGATTTTTTCCGCAAACATTATTTTCTGGTAAGAGCCAAACAGAAAGACCTTTTTCAGCTAAAAAATCAGAAATCTTTTTCTCATTTTCAAAAATCTCTTTTGCGTTTCTACTTTTCAAAGAATGCTCAATTCTTTTTTCCGAAACATGTACTCGTCCACAAAGCGTCCATACTTCATTAGGAAATATACATTGAGCAAGGTTTTCCGAAACTATTTCACGCAAAGAAATAAGGGATTCAGCAATTAAATCATGCTCATTCTTTTGCGACTCAAATAAATTATCAAATCGATTCCGTCCAATCAACTCTTTCTCCATCTTTTCGCATTCTAATGCCAATCATCTTTTTTGAAAATATATTGATAAAAAGACATCGTCAAGATGAGCGTTTTATTCTTAAATTTATACAAAATAACAATCGCATTTACTACAAAAAATCCGGCTCGTCAAAGTCGGATTTTGCATACGCAACGCCTCCCCTCCCGCGAAAATTATTTCGTTGTTGCAGACGGACGATAAATTTTGCTAAGGCGACCTGATTTGGTTATAATACCAGCTCTTAGAAGTCGCTGATGTGCTGCTTCTTTTGAATGGTCCAAAGACTTTATCGCTTTACGGGCTCTTTCTATGATATCTTCAGTCATAATAAACCTCTTTCAATGCCAAATATATCAATTGAAGTCTTTAAATGCAATACATCAAACAGCGACACATTCATTTTGCAAACAACCGATTGCAAAGCCTAGCGTTATGTACTGATTTCTTGCAAACAATTGTTTGCCGAAAGCTGCAACTAAGCATTTTTGTGACACGACCATATCCATTTCCCTGTGCATTCCGTCACTTTTCACCCCGGCAGAAACATCCAAAATCCTTACATTCCTCTCAAAAACATGCATTTTTTCACGGCTGGTATTGACTTCAAAAATCACAAATTTATTTTTATAATCAGCGATATTTGGGATGTTTGGTGGTGTGGACATTTTCCAAGGTTTTGTCAACACTAAAAAGTCTAGAAAGCCCTATTTCGTCATCATTTTTCTAGATTCAAAAGAAAATAAGGGTATCCTATGAATAGTTTCAAGACTTTGATTGCCGCATCGCTTATCGGGACCGCGGCTTTTGCTGCACCGGGCCTCACCGTAAGTGGCACTGACCTCATGTACAACGGCAAGAAGATTTTCTTCTCGGGCACGAACCTCGCCTGGAGCGACTACAATTCTGACGTGGGCGCATCTCCGCTTGACGAGAACGCATGGCGCAAGGCTGTCGAAGGTACGCGTGCCGCAGGCGGTAACGCAATCCGTTGGTGGCTATTCAACAACATGAGCCAAAGCCCGACAATCGACCAAAGCACGCATTTGGTCACCGGCCCCAAGGAAAATACCATCGCCAACATGAAGAAGGCTTTGGACATTGCCGAAGAATACGGCGTGATGGTTTCGATGTGCCTCTTTAGCCACAACTTGATGGAACCGAACCAGTGGGGCATTTACAACGAAAAGCTCGATATCACCGCTAACGAATTGCTGTTCGAAGACGAAGGCACCAAGGCGTTTATAGACAACGTTCTTATTCCGGTCGTAAAGGCTATAGGTAACCACAAGGCACTCATGACTTGGGAAGTCTTTAACGAACCCGAAGGCATGACTAGCGAATGCAGCGGCTGGACTCCGAAGAAGATGGCTCTCGCCAAAATCCAGAAATTTACGAACAAGGTTGCAGCTGCCATTCACACGACAAATCCGGAACTTCTCGTTTCGACCGGTAGCGTGAACATCAAGTATCAGAAGTACTGGAACGATGCCGCTCTTGTTGAAGCTGGTGGCGAAGCGAAGGGTACGCTCGACTTTTTCCAGACGCACTATTATCCGTACTGGCAAGATAATTCCGTCAGCCCGTTCGTGAATACGGCGGCCCAGATGGCAACGACTTACGGTTACGATTCCAAGCCGATGATTATTGGCGAATTCCCGGCAAGCGGTTGGGCTGGCGATACCTACAGATCTAATTTCGCTGCAAAGACGGAAATTTCGACGGAAGAGTGCTACCGCAAGGCTTTTGACGGCGGCTACGCAGGCGCACTCGCTTGGCAGTACATCGGCGACAAGACCGAAGACAACTTCGGCGGTTACAGCTACACGATTGACCCCGCTCTCGATGCCATGAAAAAGCTCGCCGCTACAGAAGAAGCTAGCATCAAGATCAAGGACGTGACTATTGAAGGTGGCAACGGCGGAAACGGCATGATGGCCGTGACTTACGGTGCCGACAACGGTCAGGTGGAATACCAGAACAAGGGCGGTTGGGACTTGTCCAAGGCCACGACGTTCACTTGGATTGCAAAGAACAACGGTGATGCCGAGGCCGACATCTACTTGATTCTCAAGCTCACGGATTCTTGGACATGGACGGAAACGAGCGGCAGCTGCAAGGTTCCTGCTGGCGAAAAGGTCACTTGCTCTATTGACATTTCTAGTTTTGCGGACCGCAACAAGACGCTCAGCGTCACGCTTGCGAATTACGCCGCAGGCTACACCGGCACTGTCATCTACGATGACATCAAGGCGGGTGACTTGACGCTCTTTGACTTCAACACCGACAAGTACGACGCCTTCAAGCGCGGTTACGAAAACACCGAAGAAATGATTCCCGAAATCAAGATCGTGTTCGACGAAAACTACGCTTATGGCAAGCAGACGACCAGTGTTAATGACAAGGTAATTCCATCATCGAAGTTCAGCGTTCAAGGCGACAAGATTATGCTTGTCACGAATGCGATGGGCAAGGTCAGCGTCGATGTGTTCGGCATGAACGGAAGAATTGTCGCGACGCTTTTCAATGGTTCGCTCGCTGCCGGTAGCTACATGTTCAGCCTCGCCGATATGCCGAAGGGCCAGTACATCGTCCGCATGAAGGGTGCTGGTGTCACGACGACGCAGCCGGTGATTGTCAAGTAAAAGCTGACGAGCTGAAAATAACATGCGAAAGTCCCGATGCAGTTCGGGACTTTTTTTGGAAATGTAACTGGATCCTTCCTCTATCCCCTTACAGGATCCAGAGTCAGGATGACGGCATTCGGCATGGATTCTTCACTATCATTCAGGATGACTGGACGGAGTGACTTCGCGACAATAAAATTCTTTGAATTTTAAATGCAAGAATATAAATTTACCTATAGAATTATGGAGCGTTTATGAGATGTTTTAAGTTTGCAAATTTTGAATTTCCTGCAAGTATTGCGACCGTGGCAACCGTTGCTGCGCTTGCTTCCTCCGCGTTTGCAGCCGGCACTCCCATCCGCCTCGAAGCCGAAGATGCCATCCTCGCCGATGACCACAAAGTCCTTGTTGTTGAAGATGCTAAAGCTTCGGGCGGAAAGTTCGTCGATATGAAAGACGGCAATTTGGAATTCAAGGTGACTGTACCTGCGACGGGCTATTACACGCTTTGGGCAAATTACCAAATACCATCGAACTCGACCAACAAAATCCAGAACTTGACCGTCAACGGAACTTCCGCTGGGCAAATTTCGTTCGGCATTTCCGACGATTTCACGACCATCAAAGGCGCTGGCAAAATCAAGCTCACCGCAGGCGAAAACGTCATAGGCATTGTTCACAGCTGGGGCTACGTGAACCTCGATTACATCGAACTCACGGAGTACGAAGCAAGCCCTTGGAATATTTCGCCAACGCTTGTGACTCCTGAGCCGACCGAAAGCGCACAAAAGCTCTACAATTTTTTGCTCACCAATTTCGGCAAACGTGTGATTAGCGGTGTTATGACGGATCGCCCTTTCGAAAACGACGGCAAATATACTCCGCAAGATTTCTCGACGCAAACGGAACTCAAGTACATCCATGACGCAAGCGGCAAGAACGTTGTTCTAGTCGGTTTTGACTTTATGCATACTACTGGAAAGAATTCCGAGGAATTGTGGTTCCAAGGCTACACGCACGCATCGCTCGAAATGGCAAAGACCGTGTGGAATGCAGGCGGCATTCCTCAATTCAACTGGCACTGGAAAGATCCGACAAAAAAGATTGAAGCATTTTATACGCAATCGGGCAATAGTACCTCTTATACCGAATTCAGCATCAACAAGGCATACGACGAAGCGACTGGCAAATGGAAAACTGATAGCGATGAATACAAGGCGATGGTTCGCGACATGAACATCGTTGCCGATTCGCTTTTGAGATTGCAGAAAGAAGGCGTTGCCCTTATTTGGCGACCGCTCCACGAAGCTAGCGGCAAATGGTTTTGGTGGGGCGCTGACGGTGCAAAGCCTTGCGTCGCTTTGTATAAACTCATGTTCGATATTTTCGTGAATGAAAAGGGTCTCCACAACTTGATTTGGGTGTGGACCACAGACGAAGCGACCGACGCTCTCGACTGGTATCCGGGCGATGAATATGTGGATATTGTGGGTCGTGACTACTATTACTATCCGCGAGAATCGAACCATTCCAGCCTTGTCGGAAGCTTTGAAACCGTTAAGGAAATGTTTGGCGGCAGAAAAATCGTGACGCTCAGCGAAAACGGCTCTGTGCCTTACCCCGACGAAATGAAAGCTGACGGAGCAAATTGGAGCTGGTTCATGCCGTGGTATGGCGATTACGCGATGGAAAGCTGGGCGAACGACAACAACACGGAATCGTGGAATATCGTGATGAACAATGATTATACGATTACTCTCGAAGATATGCCCGGCTGGGACAATTATAAAATCGAGGAAAAGCATACGACTGGAATCAAGAGTGTTACGGCTGTCTCAAAACAAGTTGCTAGTTTGTCTGTTGTTGGAAGGATCTTGCAAATCCATTTGGCAGGCGCAAGCTCCGCCGGTGCAACAACAAGAGTCGCGATTTTCGACATGCAGGGCAATCAGATGATGTCGCGTGACGTTCAAGCAGCAAGAGCAAACATCAACTTGAGCGAAATCGCCGCCGGGCAGTACATCGTGAAAGTGCAAGGAATTGGAATTAAGCAAAGCAATAGAATTCTGCTAGTCGGCAGTAGGCGGTAGTTTGTTGGCAACAAGCCGTAAGCTAACAATTATGGATTCTATCACCTCTTCGAGGTTCCAGAATGACAGACTACCATTGACTAATAACTAAAAAATGGAGTGTGATTATGGGATGTAAATTAATCGCGGGCGTTTGTTCCGCAATGGCTATTGCCACAGCAGTCGCGGCAACATCTGCTTATGCTGCGCCGACAACGTACGAAGCCGAAAGTCAACCCGGCGTTGACGCAGCTTCGATTGTATCTGCTGAAGGATTTTCGGGCGGCAAGTACGTGAAGCCCGGCACAGACGGCTTTACATTCAAAGTCAAAGTCGAAGAAACAGCCGTCTATGACTTCACCACGAAAGTTCTCATCAAGCAGTACGACTGGTTTGAATCGAAAATTTCCGTGAACGGAACCGAAGCAGGCTCATTGCTCACAAAGCCGCGAACTTGCGATTCTGCATTCGTGATTACCGCTTCTGCAAAAATGCGGGCGGGCGAAAACTTCATCACAGTCGGCAATGGCGGCGCCCTTGGCGTGGATTACATCACCGTCGAACGTCATCCCGATCCGGAATACAAAATCGGCACAGCCCCAGTCACGCCCAACGCGACCGAATCTGCACGTAAGGTTTTCTCGTTCTTGCGCGAGAACTTCACGAAGGCGACGCTTAGCGGCATGATGATTAGCGACCAGAATTTCAATTACGATTACGGCAACATGAAAATTATCCCGCCGGGTGGCTGCACTCCTGCCGATTCCTGCAAGTACACTGACGAACAAGTGAAGTGGAAGGGCCAGACGGACATCGCCGAATTCTACAAGCGCTCAGGCCACTATCCTGCCATTGGCGGTTTCGATATGCTTTTTGCCGCCGGCGGACATTCCGACGAAGGCTGGTTCAGAGGTTATTCCGAAAACAACTTGCTCATGGCAGAAGAACTCTGGAAGTTGGGGGGCATCCCGACATTTACTTGGCACTGGAAAGTCGGAG
>Ga0310786_10001048_pt1 | contig 44459 bp, 36 predicted proteins | sample AusTroGonzalo_MG_FD_203881 | JGI IMG/M metagenome (GOLD analysis project Ga0310786, IMG submission 203881) | Bovine rumen microbial communities from tropical cattle in Woodstock, Queensland, Australia - Gonzalo_03 (v2) (version 2) | ecosystem: Host-associated > Mammals > Digestive system >...
CCGCGCCCGCCGCCGTTTTCCGCCGCCACAGCCTCAAGATTAAGGAAAAACGAGCATTTTTTGCCAGTTTTTCCTAAATCTTGAAACCGGAAAAATTCCGGAAAACGGGACAACGCCCTCCCCCGGGCGGGCCGTGTTCCGTCGGACTACTCCGCCAGCCGCGCCGCCAAACGGGGCGCCATCCGGATGATGTCCCCGGCGCCCACCAGCAGGACGGTGTCGCCGGGAGTCCAGAGTTCCGCGAGGCGTTCTTCCGCCGCCGCGAAATCCGCCGGGGTTTCCACCGGCGGTGCGCCGGGTGCCGCGCGCCACGCCCGGGCCAAATCCTCGCTGGTTCCCCCCTCCAGCGGCGGTTCGCTCGCCGCGTAGACCGGCAGGAGCAGCACGCGGTCCGCCCCGGCGAAGGCGGAGGGGAAATCCGCAGCCATCGCGCGGGTCCGCGTGTAGCGGTGGGGCTGGAACACGGCGAGAATCCGCTTCGGCCCCGTCTGGCGTACCGCTTCCAGCAGGGCGCGGATCTCGCTCGGGTGGTGCGCGTAGTCCGACAGCACGCGGATGCCGCGCCCTTCGCCCGCCAGCTCCATCCGGCGGCCCGGAAGGCGGCAGGTCGCCAGCGCCGCCGCAGCAGCAACAGGTTCGACGCCAGCCGTTTCCGCCGCGGCAACGGCCCCCAGCGCGTCGAGCAGGTTGTGGCGTCCCGGAAGCGGCAGGCGGAACCGTCCCGCGTCCGCCCCGTCCACCCGCAGGGTGTAATCGATGCCGCCCGCGTCGAACGCCAATTCTGCCGCCCCGATCCGGCAATCCGCCGCGTCGATGCCGTAGCGCACCGCGCCGAACTCCGAGCCCAGCCGCGCCGCGTCCGGGTTGTCCGCGCAGGCAATCCGCCGACGCGCCCCCGCCAGAAACGTCCGGAAACACGCGAGCAGGTCGCCGTAGTCCGAAAAATGTTCGAGGTGGTCGGGCTCGATCGACGCCACCACAGCCGTCTCCGTGCGATAGCGCGCCAGCGTCCCATCGCTTTCGTCCGCTTCGATCACGAGCAGGTCTTCGGCCCCTTCCCCGCCGGGCCAGCGGTCCGGCCAAACCTCCCCCCCGATGCACCACCCCGGCGCGCGCCCGTTGCCACGCAACGCGTGAAGGAGCATCGACGAAGTCGTCGTTTTTCCGTGCGTCCCCGCCACCGCCAGGGTCCGCCGGCGCGCCGCCAGCGCGGGCAGCACCTCGCCCCGCCGCAGGCAGGGGATTCCCAGCTCCGCCGCCGCCCGCCGCTCCCCGTTTTCCGGCGGCACCGCCGGACTGAACACCGACCAATCCGCCCACGGCTTGCCCAGATGTTCCGCCGCGTGCCCGGCCGACACGGGAATCCCGTCCGCCGCCAGCCGCCGCGTCAGCTCCGTCGGGCAGGCGTCGCACCCCGACACCGCGAATCCCCGCGCCGCCAGCAATCGCGCCAGCCCCGCCATGCCGATGCCCCCGATGCCCATCATGTGCACGTGCCGGAACCGCTCCGGATCCGGCAGGATGTCCTCCGCCGCCAGCGTCATTTTTTCGCGCCGCCCGCACCCCGGCCCACGCGTTCCAGCAGGTCCGCCAGCGGACCGGTCCCGTCGGCGATGCCGTGCAGGCAGGCCGCTTCGCGCATCCGCGCCCGCCGCGCGGCGTCGCGCCCCACGGTGGCCAGGTAATCCTCCAGCCACTCCGCGGCCAGGTCGCGGTCCGCCGCCAGATCCACGGCGCCCCGCTTCGCCAGCGCGCGCGCGTTGGCCGTCTGGTGGTCGTTCGCCGCGTGCGGATAGGGCACCAGCAGCGCGGGCACGCCGAACGCCGAAAGCTCCGCGCAGGTCGAACCGCCCGCCCGGCAGATCGCGAAATCGGCCGCCGCGTACAGCCGCCCCATGTCATGCCCGAACGCCCGGACGTCGGCTTCCACGCCGCCCGCCTCGTAAACCGCCCGGATCGCGGCTTCGTCCGCCGACCCCGTCAGGTGCGTGACCCGCAGGCGACCCCGCCAGTCCTCCCGCGCCGCCAGCCGCACCGCCGCCGCCGCCGCCACCTCGTTGAGGTGGTGCGCGCCCAGGCTGCCCCCCGCCACCAGCAGCCGGAACGGCCCGCTGGGGGACGCGGCGGGCGCCTTTTCCCGCGCCAGCCGCGCCATCCGCGCCTCTTCCGCCAGTTCCCCGCGGAGCGGAATCCCGATGGCCTCGACGCGCGCCTGCCGCAGGTAGAACCGGCACTCCTCGAAGCCCGCCGCCACCGCCGCCGCCCCGTGCGAGAACAGCCGCACCGCCCGCCCCGGAATCACGTTTGCCTCGTGCAGAACGAACGGCACCCGCAGCGACCACGCCGCGAAACACGGCCCCGCCGACGCGTACGACCCCATCGCCAGCAGCACGTCCGGTCGGTCCGCCCGCATGGCCGCGCGGCAGCGCCACGCCGTTTTCGCCATCCGCCCGGCCCGCGGCAGCCAGCCCATCCGGTCCCCTTCGGGGAACCCCTGCGCCGCGATTTCCACGATCGCCCCGCCCCACGCCTCGTGTGCCGCGCGCTCCGTCGACCGCCCCGTCAGCCAGAGAGTCACCCGGTGCCCCCGCGCCCGCAGCGCCTCCGCCGTCGCCATTCCCGGATACAGGTGGCCGCCCGTGCCCCCGCACGCCACCGCCACGTGCAATGTCCGTTCCGCCGCCACGACCGACTCCGCCCCGTTCCGACGCCGCCCGCCCCTAGGCCTTCTTCGCCGCCTTCTTCGCCGGCGCTTTCTTCTTCGCCGGCACCTTCTTTTCCGTCGCCGCGCGGACGGACGCCGCCACCTTGAGGCGCAGCGCGTTCAGGTGGATGAAGCCCGTCGCGTCGTCCTGGTCGTAGGCCTGCGTCGGGTCCGCGTCCATCGTCGCGATGTTGGGATTGTAGAGCGAAAACGGGCTCTTCCGCCCCGCCGCGTAGATGCCGCCCTTGTAGAGTTTCAGCCGCACCCGCCCCGTCACGTGCTTCTGCGTCTCCTCCACCAGCGCCTGCAACGCCTCCCGCTCCGGCGCGAACCAGAACCCGTTGTAGACCATTTCCGAATACCGCGGGATCAGCCCGTCGCGCAGGTGCATCGCGTCCCGGTCCATCGTGATGGACTCCATCTGCCGGTGCGCGAAGAACAGGATCGTGCCGCCCGGCGTCTCGTACACCCCGCGGCTCTTCATGCCGACGAACCGGTTTTCCACCATGTCCACCCGCCCGATGCCGTGCTTCCCGGCCAGCTTGTTGAGCTTCAGCATCACGTCCAGCGGGGACATTTCCTTGCCGTTGACCGCCACGCAGTCGCCCTTCACGTAGTCCAGCGTCACGTATTCCGGCGCGTCCGGCGCGTCTTCCGGCGCGCGCGTCAGCAGGAACATGTCCTTGTTCCCCGGCGCGTAGGCGTCGAACCACGGGTCCTCCAGCACGCCCGCCTCGTAGGAAATGTGCAGCAGGTTCCGGTCCATCGAATACGGCTTCTTCACCGACGCCTGCACCTTGATGCCGTTCGCCGCGCAGTACGCCAGCAGCTCCTTGCGCCCCGGGAACGCCGCCCGGTAGTCCGCCATCCGCCACGGCGCGATGACCCGCAGCTTCGGATCCAGCGCCGCCGCCGCCAGCTCGAACCGCACCTGGTCGTTGCCCTTCCCCGTCGCCCCGTGCGCGATCGCGTCCGCCCCCTCCAGGTGCGCGATTTCCACCATCCGCTTCGCGATCAGCGGCCGCGCGATCGACGTCCCCAGGTAGTACTGCCCCTCGTAGATCGCCCCCGCCCGCAGCATCGGATAGATGTAGTCCTTCGCGAACTCCGCCCGCAGGTCGTCGATGTAGATCTTGCTCGCCCCCGTCGCCAGCGCCTTTTCCTTCAGCCCCTTGAGCTCCTCCCCCTGCCCCACGTCCGCCGCGAAGCAGATGATTTCCGCCTGGAACCGCTCTTTGAGCCAGTGCAGGATGACGGACGTGTCGAGACCACCGGAATACGCGAGGACGATTTTCATGGAAGGATTGCTTTCTGTTCGGGTTTCTGTTCGGAAAAACGCCCCGCACGATACCCCCGCCCCTCCCCCCCGTCCAGCACGATTTCCCGCCTCCCCCCGGTCGCCCTCCCCCCCCTTCCGGCGCCACCCGTCCGTTCCCTCCTAATCACCGGTCCTCGGCCGGCCGCCCCTCTCCCTCCTTTGCGCGCTGGACTTTCCGCCCCCCCGTGCTATTCTCCCGCCCGTTTTACCCCGAAAACGAAAGGTTTCCCCCATGACACTCCGCATCGGACTCGGCGCAGACCACGGCGGCTTCGAAATGAAGCAGCGCGTCAAAGACCTCCTTTCCTCCCGCCCCGACACCGAAATCACCGACTTCGGCTGCTACTCCCCCGAATCCGTCGACTACCCAGACTTCGCCGTCGAAGTCGCCCGCCGCGTCGCCGAAGGCACACTCGACGAAGGCGTCCTCGTCTGCACCACCGGCATCGGCATGAGCATCACCGCCAACAAGTTCCCCCGCGTCCGCGCCGCCCTCGCCGTCAACGCCCACATGGCCAAGATGGCCCGCGAGCACAACAACGCCAACATCCTCTGCCTCGGCGCCGCCCTCACCCCCGCCGAGGAACTCCCCGGCCTCCTCGAAGCCTGGTGCGCCGCCTCCTTCGACCCCTCCACCCGCCACGGCCGCCGCGTCCGCAAGATCGACGCCGCCGCCCTCGCCCTCGAAGCCAACGAGGCCATCCGCGAAACCGATTCCGAGATTTACGCCGCCGTCCGCTCCGAAGAGCGCCGCCAGCACGCCAACCTCGAACTCATCGCCTCCGAAAACTACGCCTCCCGCGCCGTCCGCGAGGCCCAGGGCTCCCTCCTCACCAACAAATACGCCGAAGGCCTCCCCGGCAAGCGCTACTACAACGGCTGCGAATTCGTCGACGACGTCGAAACCCTCGCCATCGACCGCGCCAAGCAGCTCTTCGGCGCCGAACACGCCAACGTCCAGCCCCACTCCGGCTCCGGCGCCAACATGGCCGTCTACTTCGCCATGCTCCAGCCCGGCGACACCGTCCTGGCCATGTCCCTCGCCGACGGCGGCCACCTCTCCCACGGCCACAAGCTCAACTTCTCCGGCCGCTTCTTCAACATCGTCCCCTACGGCGTCTCCCCCGGAACCGAACGCATCGACTACGACGAAGTCGCCCGCCTCGCCTCCCTCCACCACCCCCGCCTCATCCTCGCCGGCGCCTCCGCCTACTCCCGCATCATCGACTTCAAGCGCCTCCGCGCCATCGCCGACGAGGTCGGCGCCTACCTCATGGTCGACATGGCCCACATCGCCGGCCTCGTCGCCACCGGCTTCCACCCCTCCCCCGTCCCCTTCGCCGATTTCGTCACCACCACCACCCACAAGACCCTCCGCGGCCCCCGCGGCGGCCTGATCCTCTGCAAGGAAGCCTACGCCAAGGCCATCGACAAGGAAGTCTTCCCCGGCATCCAGGGCGGCCCCCTCATGCACGTCATCGCCGGCAAGGCCGTCTGCTTCCGCGAAGCCCTCCAGCCCGCCTTCAAGGAATACGCCCGCCAGGTCGTCGCCAACGCCCAGACCCTCGCCGCCGCCCTCGAACGCCAGGACGTCCGCATCGTCTCCGGCGGCACCGACAACCACCTCATGCTCGCCGACCTCACCCCCCTCGGCGTCACCGGCAAGGACGCCGCCACCGCCCTCGACAAGGCCTGCATCACCGTCAACAAGAACGCCATCCCCTTCGACAAGCAGAAACCCTTCATCGCCTCCGGCATCCGCATCGGCACCCCCGCCGTCACCACCCGCGGCATGAAGGAACGCGAGATGGAGCAGATCGCCGCCTGGATCGGCCGCGTCCTCCGCGCCCCCAACGACGAAAAGGTCCTCGCGGCCGTCGCCGCGGAAGTCCGGGACTTGACAAGCCGCCATCCCGTGCCGTAGATTGACGGAAAACTTGCCGGTGGCCGACCGGGGGTTCCCTCCCAAATTCTCCCCCGTCCTCCTTTCTCCCCGCCGTTCAGGCGGGTTGTCGTCGGTCGCCGGCCTTTTTGTGCCCTCCCCCCGGCCCTTTCGCCCCTCCCCGCCCGCACATGACGGGACAACATGTCCGGGGCGAAATGCGCCTCCAGGCGCGTTGCGCACCGGAAACGAACGCTCACCCGCCTCCATCCCTTTTCTCCTTTCTTTTCTTCCTCCCGCACCGCGCGCCCCACGCCGCTCTCACTCCCCGCTTCCCACTCCGCGGAAATGCCGGAATCCGGCAAACTGCACGCCTTTGACGTCCAAATCCTCCTCCCCGCCGTAGACGACCGTTGGCCGCTCGAATCCCTCCGCCGCCGCCATGAACTTGCGCAATTCCCCCGCGAAACCCGGATTCGGCGTCCTCCCGACTTGTGCATTTTTCAAGTTGAATTTGATTTTTGCACAATCCCCCTGTCCAAATCTCTTTTTTCCCTTTTCTCTCTTCTCTTTTCTCTCGCGCTGCGCCCCGCGCGTGCCGCGATAATTCCTTGCCTTTTCCCCCTGCTTCCGCGAACTTTCCCCCATGCCGCTTTCAGCCCTCCACCGCCGCCGCGCCGCCTGCCTCGCCGAGTGGCTCCTCTATGCCCTCCTCGCCGCCGCCGCCCTCCGCTTCACGTGGCTCGCGTGGACGGACCTTTTCGTCGACTTCGGCCATGAGCTCTACACCGCGTGGATGCTCTCCGAAGGCAAAACCCTCTACCTCGACGTCGCCCGCTACTTCGGCCCGCTCTCCTCCCACGTCAACGCCCTCTGGTTCCGCCTCGTCGGCCCCTCCATCCACCACCTCTACGCGCTCAATTTCCTCGTCTGGCTCGCCGTTCTGGCCGCCCTCCGGCACATCCTCTCCCGCATCGCCTCGCCCCTCGCCCGCGTCGTCGGCCTATCCTGCTTCATCCTCTTCTTTTCCTTCGTCTCCTACTCCGCCACCCCCAACGACAACTACCTCTCCCCCTACGTCCACGAAATCACCCACGGCTTCCTTCTTTCCCTCCTCGCCCTGATGGCCGTCGATGCCGCCCTCCGCCGCGATTCCCTCCCCCTCCACGCCTTGACCGGCGCCTTGACGGGACTCCTCCTCCAGACGAAACCCGAAGTCGCCCTTGCAGGCTGTCTCGCACTTGCCGCGGCCTACCCCTTGGCCGCCTTTCGCCGCATGGCCTCCCCCCCGCGCCTCGCCTTGGCCGCGGGCACCGCGCTCCTCGCCGCCCTCGCCATACTCGCCGCCACGCTGTTCCTCCTCTCCCTCCGCCTCCCCTTCCGCACCTCGGCCGACGCGCTCCTCCTCCCTTGGAAATCCCTCTTCAATCCCGTCATCCGCGCCATGCCCTATTTCGCCTTCTCCATGGGCACGGACGACCTTCCCGCCAACCTTCGCTGCCTCCTCTTTCCCGTATTCCCCCTTTTCCTCGCCCTCCACGTTGCCCTCCTCGCCATCAACCGCGTCCGCCTGCGCCGGTTCCGCCTGCTTTTGGCGCTCCTCCCCCTCGCCTTCGCCGTTTATTGCTTCACCCGCGTGGACTACCGCCTCTTCCCCCGCTCCCTCCCGCTCTTCGTCCTGCTCGCCCTTTTTCTCGCCCTCTTCCCCCGCACCGCCGCACGCCTCTCCCGGACGCCGCCCGCCCCCGTGCCGCTCCTCCGCGTCCTCTTCCTCGTATTCGCCTTCGCCCTCCTCCTCAAAATCCTCTTTTTCGTTCGCATTTGGCATTACGGCTTCGTCCTCGCCGCCCCCGCCTTCCTTTGCACCGTCGCCCTTTTGCTCGATTGGCTTCCCGCCCTCCAGCCCGACCCCGTCTTCCGCCGCACCGCACAGGCCCTCGCCCTTCTCTTTTGGTTCCTTTTCGCCTTCGTGTTCCTTCGCGGATTCCGGGAAACCCATGCCGAACACCCCGTTTCTTGTTCCGTCCGCACCGAAATTTCCGGCGACGCCTTTTTCTCCGACGACCGCACGCCTCAGTGGAATGCCATGGAAGCTTTCATCCGCGAAACCGTTCCCCCGGACGCCACGCTCGCCTCCTTCCCCGCCGCGGCGATGATGAACTATATCCTCCGCATTCCGTCCTCCATCCCGTTCGCCACGCTTGCCCCGCCCGAGTTTGCCGCCGTCGGCGAACCCGCCATCTTCTCGTCCCTCCGCAAGCACTCGCCCGACTACATCCTCTACGTCAACACCGACACCTCTTTCTACGGCGTTCCCTTCTTCGGCCTCGGCTACGCCCAAAACATTTTTGCTTGGATTCTCCTCCATTACGACCTCCTCCACGCCGAAGGCCCGGTTCCATTCGCCTCCCCTTCCCGCGGCCTCGCCCTCTACCGCCGCAAATCCCTCGCCCCCCGCTAGCCCCCCTGTCGGAGTGCGGGCTTCCGGTCCGTGCCCCCCTCCGACACGAACGGGCGGGACCCGCTTGTCGGGTCCGCGTCACCCGGACCCATTCCCCGAATGGGAGGGCCCGGCTCCGCCCGGGCCGCAGATTCGCCAATCCCGCCCGTTTTGCCCCCCCACTAGTGTATTGGCACGTTGACACTTGAGCAAATCACGGCGGGGGGTAAAGCGATAGGAGTTTGATTCGGGCGTCCGAAGTACGGAACTGCCAATCCACTTTCGCCGCTTCCTGGTTGCGTTGCCGTTCCCACGCCGCCAATTCCACCCGCAATCTCTCAAGGCTGTCGATGCGCCGGTCCAGGCATTGGCGCGTGAGCACGTTCAATTCGATTTCCCCGATATTGAGCCAACTCCCGTGCTTGGGGGTGTAGTGGATGTCCAGGCGTTTCCTGAGCCGGAGGGCTTCCTCCGGGGGGAAAGCCTTGTACAGGGAACCGACCGCGTGTGTGTTGAGATTGTCCATCACAAGCGTGATGAGTTCGGCGTCCGGATACATCCCGTCGGCGAGGAATTTGATTTCGTGCGCCCAGTCGACGGCGGTGCGGTGTTCCTTCGCGCAAACGTGATGCCGTCCCGCGAGCGGTTCGATGAAGGCGAAAATGCTGCACGTCCCATTGCGGACGTATTCGGAATCGACTTTCCGGTTGTCGCCGGGCCTCATGGCCCACGGGGCGCGCGCCTCGCCGAGCAGCTGGCACGGTTTCTCGTCCATGCAGACGACGGGTCTTGCCGGATTGCAGGGCCTCTCGTAGACGTCCAGCACGTCTTCCATGGCCGCGGCAAAATCGGCGTCGGCCTTTTTCGGAAGGCACCAGTAGTCGGAACGGTGGGGCCTCAATTTGTTTTTTTTAGCGCTTTCCGGATGGTTTCCCGGCTGATGGGTTCCTCGAGAAGGACTTTCAGTTCCTTTTCAAGCAGCCGCAGGGTCCATCGTGCCCTTCCCTCGGGCACGGGGCCGCACGCCGTTGCAATCAGGAGCGCCTCCGCCCTTCCGTCGAGCTTTCGCCTTGCCTGGTCCGACTTGGGGCTTCGCCCCAGTTTCAAAACCGATTCGATGCCCTCCAAGGCAAAGCGGCGGGCCGTGTTGGCCACGGTCGCCATGCAAAGGCCATAGGCTTTGGCGCAGGCGGCGTGGGTCAGCACGGGCGGATGCCTTTCGTCCAAGGCCAGCAAGATGCGGCATCGGCCGGCCAGGGTATCGCTTGTCCCTTTGTGTTTGAGCATGGACCGGATGCGCTTCACCTCGTCATCGGAGAGTTCTACCTTGTGTGTTTTGGGTCTTCCCATCGGACTTCCTTTCATCAGTGGAATGAACGAGGGGAAGACTACGCCTTATTTATCTAAATATCAACGTGTCAACACACTAGGTATCCTAAAAAAGTTGTCCAAGGCCGTAAAAACTTGACACCGCGCGCCCCTCCGCCGCCTACTTGCCCCGTGCCCCCGTCCGCCTCCAGCAACCTCCTCTCCGTCCGCCTCCCCGGACTCCGCGCCTGGCTCGACGCTTCCACCCCTTTCGCCGCCCTCCTCCGCGACCGCCTCCCCGCCATCGCCGCCATTCCCCCCGGCTTCGCCAAAATCCCCACCCGCAACCGCATGAACGAAGTCTGGGAAGGCCGCCTCGACGGACTCCCCTTCCCGCTCGTCCTCAAACGCGGCTGGATCAATCCCGTCTACCCCCTCGACCGCCGCATCGCCCGGCAGGTCAACCTCGCCCTCAAAAACACCTACCGCCGCGCCCTCGAACTCGCCCCCCGCCTCGAAGCCGTCTCCTTCCCCACCGTCCGCCCCCTCCTCTGCTGGAAGCGCATCCCCCGCCTGCTCCCCGCCGAAACCGGCATCCTCTACCCCAAGATCGAAGCCGACGGCTCCCTCCGCCGATACCTCCGCGACGCCCCCTCCGGCAACCCCTACGACCGCCGCCTCCTCGCCCCCCTCCCGACCCTCCGCGCCCTCGCCCGCCTCCTCCGCACCCTCAACGCCGCCGGATTCGTCCACCTCGACCCCGCCCCCCAGAACGTGCTCCTCCGCCCCGGCGCCGCCGACCCGCCGCTCGAAGCCGATTTCGTCCTCATCGACGTCGAGGCCTTCCGGCCCCTGCCCGGTTCCCGCCCCGATTCCCCCGCAAACCGCCACCGCCGCCTCATCGCCCTCGAACGCCTCGTCCCCTACATCCGTTCCTCCGACCTCCCCGCCTTCGCCGAAGACTTCGCCCTCTCCGGCGAATCCCCCGACGCCTGGCTTCCCCTCCTCCTCTGGCTCCACCGCCACCCCAAACCCCGTCCCCCCGCCAAACTCGCCATCCTTCTCCGCGCCCTCGCCCGCCGCACCTGACTCCCTCGCCTCCTCCCCCCGCTATTTCGCTTGCCCCGTCCCCCCCTTGTTTGTTTTGATTCCCCCATGCCCCGTACAACTCCCAACCGACTGCTCGCCGTTGCCTGCGCCCTCGTCCTCCTCGGCATCCTCCCCGCCGTCGCCCAGCAGAAAAGCGAACGCCTCACCCCGCTCGTCCGCAACGCCACCGGCGACCGCATCGGCCCCACCCAGCGCCTGAGCCACGAACGCGTCGACCTCTCCACCATCACCCGCGAAGATTCCACCCTCCTCGCCGGACAGGAACTCCGCCAGGGCGAATCCGTCGTTGCCGTCCGCCCGCAGAAGCAGGACACCTCCGCCAGCGACGCCTCCGTCCGCCGCGCCCGCGCCATCGCCGAGCAGGACGACACCCGCCAGAAGCGCCTCGCCGCCATCTCCGACTGACCTCGCCCCCCTAGGCATCCTAGGTTTTCCTAGACATCCTAGAGTTTTTCAAACAACCGTGCATCCTCTTTTCCGGGGGGTGCGGCTTTCAGCCGCGCCGCGTCCCCAAGCCCAAGGCGTGGCTGAAGGCCGCCCCCCAGAAATCATCCGACCGCCCCCTAGACCCCCTAGAACCTCTAGGCTCCCTATCCCCAACCTTCATGGCTGGCCACTGACAGGGCGGAAGCCCAAGGCGTAGCCGCGGTCGTCCGGCGAGTCGCTGTTGCGGCATGCGGAACGGCAATTCCTCTCGCCGCAGTCCCCCCCCGCCGCGGATGACGCAGCCCCGAACCCAAGCCCGGCCCCGCCGAATCCGCACTCCACTCCCACACGTTCCCGTGCATGTCGTGCAGCCCACGCATTCGGCGTCTTCGTCTCCCCGGGCTTCCGGCCCCCTCCGGCACGCAAAATTTCCGGTTGATGCGTGGCACCGCCGCCTTCGCATGTGCACATTCAGTTTGCGGCCCGCGTCCGCACCGGAAACCAGCGCAGTTTTCTTTTCCAAGTCGCCCGGAATTTCACGCGCGCCGCCGCGCTGGAATGCGGATTCCAGGCCAACGATTCTTCCGCCGCGGCAAGCGCATCGTTAAACCGCCCTTCGGACATCGCAACAACATCCACTGATTCTTTTTCTTTTGCCGTTGCCAGAGCTCCCTTTTCGCAAGCGGCGCGATACGCACCCGTCGCTTTTCCCAAAAATTCCCACGCCGTTGCAAATGCGCTGTCATTTCCGCTTGTTTCCGCCTCGCCCTTTCGACACATCTCGTCGCCCTGTTCGACCAAGTCCGGACAGACGGTCTGCCTGCATGTTGCAACTGCCAAATCCCGGTATCGCGTCACAATGCCACGTCTGTCTTCCAAACATCTTGTCCGTCTTTCAAGATACTGATTCCGCTCTGCCTCGCGCCGATGACATACAAACGTTGCCTAAGATTGATTTCCTTCTGCCGATTTCGACTGTCTGGAGGCCAACCATCTCCGCACGTATTTCACGGCAACGGCATTCCATGCTTGCATGCAGAAAATGCATCCCCAACCCCAAGTGGCAATTCCAAGTCCGCCCCCGGCCACGACAAGGAAGAGTGCCATGAGCGTCCCCGCTCCTGCACCGAATTTCTGGAATGCATTGACGATGACAACAACAATGTATATTTCCCATACTACAGCCAAAGCCTTCAGAATCATTCCGAAATCGAAAACTCTCGAACGCTCTAAATCCTCTGAACTGACGGCCCCTCCCAAAAACTCAAGATGTTTGTGTTTTCCCACACCGTTTCTGCAACCGATTTTGCATACAACCCCTCTGCCAAGATCCACGTGCATGACGCCAAAACTGCGAACCAATACCGGACTGCCAGATTTCCCTCGCCAAACACCGAGTCGAAAAACTCGAACACATCGAAGAGACGGACGTATTCCGGTTCGCCCCAACCTCTGAGTCCTCCATGAATCCATTCCGAAGGAATTTTGACATAAAATACAAGTAAAGCCGCAAGAAAAAACGCAATGAGCACGACACGGCAAAAAGTGCTGAAAAAATCAAGATACCGTTTGTCCGGCAGTTCCTGCAATAAGGGCTTCTTCTGGGAAAACGTGCCCTCGGAGCCCTTCGCATGTTTGACCGATGCCGAACCGGAAGGGCGCGAGCCCCAATGGAGCGGGGCACCGCATCCCGGACATGTCGGATTGCCCAATGCAATCTCGTGTTTGCATTTCGGGCACAGCCTTTTGAGAAACCCGGACGGGGATTCCTTTCCCGCAGGGGGGGATGACGAACGGGACTTCCACCGGAGTTTGACACCGCATCCCGGACACGTCTGGTCCGACGGCGTGATTTCGTGTTTGCATCTCGGGCACTTGCTCATGTTCGGTTCCTCGTGTTTTTTGGGTGGGCGATGCGCCGGACCCGGTGTTTTTCTTCGCGGCTTCGCGCCCCGGATCCGAAAGGCGCCCGCCATGCGTGTTTGATTGAGGTTCTGGGAAACCCGGTAACGGCACGCAAGGGAGCGCGTGTTGAAATGCACCCTGTCGTTGGTTTCATGCGGAGGCCTTTCGTGGAATGGAGATTCATTCCCCCCGCTCCATACTCGTTGCCGAATCCGGAATCTGACAGATTTCCGGGAAAAATTTTCCCCCTGCCGCGCGTCTCCGCCCCCGTCAGGCGGAAATCCGTTTGTCGTCGTGTTGCTGTTGTAGATGTTCCCATGGCACTCGGTGCGTCCGCCTCGCGGTTGCATGGAAACGAAAAAGCGCGTTCCCGAATCCATGCCCTCTCCGGAGGCCCTACCACAGGCCCGTCTTGGTCACATGGGGAGAACGCGCCCTGACGGGCGCGCTCTGCTATTGAGACCAAGACAAGGCACGGGGCCTTGCTCAGAAGAACGACGTGGAAAAATGTGGTAGTATTTCCGGAGAGGCGTCGTTTAGCAGTTCGCTAAAATCGGTTGTTTACGTGGGATTCCGGGTTTGGACGGTTCTCCGAAGGGTGGACACACGGCGCAGGATTGCGCTATCAACACCCCTACTTTGCCACACCCTCCCCCCTCCCATCAACGCCCAAATTACCCTTCCTCCCCTCCTGTCCACAAATGTCCATCCGCGTCTCCGTTCCCTCCCTGGGGGTGCAACTTTCAGTCGCGCCCCATTCTCCATGGCGCGGCTGAAAGCCGCACCCAAAAAATCTTACCCCCTCCAAGCCTTTCTTGTCCGCGAAGCGGTTTTCTTGACATTCTTGTAGTTTCTTTCCCGTTTTCCATGTCCGCGAAGCGGTTTTCACAGCTTTCAATGCAACAAAATTCCCGTGTTGCAACGGGCCGCCCGGCGGTCGGCCCCTGCCACACGTCCCCCACCCCATTCCGTTTTCCACGGCCCCGACAAGCGGGGCCCTCCCCTGCCTCTTTTTCTTGCCCGCGAAGCGGCGTTCTTTGTTTTCATGTAAATCCCTCCCATTCCCGTCCATCCGTGTCCATTCGTGGTTTCATCCTGTGTTGCACCGGGGACGGTGCCCCTTCCCTCTGGACATTCACGGCGATCCTTTCGCGGAAGCACGCCTCCCGCTGGCGGCAGCCGCATGGTTTGTGCAACCGACCCTACCCCCCGAATTTCTCCCACAAACCCAGCCCGAACAGGACGAGAATCGCTGCGGGAAGCACCACCGCGCAGTATCCCCGCATCCACCCCCGCACCTTCAGTCCCTTCCCCGCGTTCGCCTCCGCCGCGAACCGTTCCCAGCCCCACCCCCACCGCCAGCAGCAGAACGCCACGAACACCAGCGAACCCAGCGGCAACAGCATGTTCGAAACGACGAAATCCTCCATGTCCAGGATGCCCCACGCCTCGCCGAACGGACGCCACCCCTTCAACACGCTCCACCCCAGCGCGCAGGGCAGCGACAGCGCGCACATCACCGGAATCCCCGCCAGCGCCGCCCGCCGCCGACTCCATCCCGTCAGGTCCCGCACGCACGCCACCAGGTTCTCGAACACGGCCAGCACCGTCGAAAACGCCGCGAACGACATGAACACGAAAAACAGCGTTCCCCACAAACGCCCCGCCCCCATCCCGTTGAAGATGTTCGGCAGCGTCACGAACAGGAGCCCCGGCCCCGCCCCCGGTTCCACCCCGAACGCGAAACACGCCGGAAGGATGATCGCCCCCGCGCACAGCGCCACGAACGTGTCCAGCGCCGTCACCCGCGCCGCTTCGCCCAAGAGCGCCCGGTCCCGCCCGATGTAGCTCCCGAAAATCGCCATCGACCCCACGCCCAGGCTCAACGTGAAAAACGACTGGTTCATCGCTTCCACCAGCACCCGCAGCCACCCCCCGTGCGCCGCCACCGACGCCGCGTCCGGCACGAGGAAATACCGCAACCCGTCCAGCGCCCCCGTCACCGTCGTCCCCCCGTCCGCCCCCGTCCGCACCGCCGTCTCCTTCAGGAGCAGGCTGTGCCCCGCCAGCACCAGCATCAACCCCAGGAGCGCCAGCATCATCCACTTCGCCACCCGCTCCAGCCCGGCCCGGAGCCCCATCGCGCACACCCCGAACCCCGCCGCCGCCACCAGCACCATCGGCACGACCTGCGCCGAAGGATTTCCCAGGAATGCGCCGAACGCCGCACCGATTTCCTCCGCTCCCATCCCCTCGAACGCCCCGGCCGCGCACCGTTGCGTGTACGCCAGCATCCACCCCGCCACCGTCGTGTAGTACATCATCAGCACCGCGCACCCCGCGAAACAGACCACGCCGTGCCAGTGCCATTTCGCCCCCGGACGTTCCAGCTGCCGGAACATCCCCGCCGGACTCCGCCTCGCCGCGCGCCCCGCCGCGAACTCCATCGACATCACCGGCACCCCCAGCAGCACGAGGAAGAGCAGGTAGAACAGCACGAACCAGCCGCCCCCGTACTGCCCCGCCAGCCACGGGAACCGCCACACGTTCCCGATTCCGATGGCGCACCCCGCCGACAGCAGGATGAACCCCAAACGGCTACCAAGCGACTCGCGTTCCTGTTTCATCCCTCCATCCTATCCCCTTCTTTTCCCCGAAACAATCCGATCTTCCCGCCCCCGCATCCCGCTTGCCTTCCCCCGCCCCATCCGCTACCTTGTCTCCATGTCCATGCGCCGCATCCTTGCCATCTTCCTGCTTGCCGCCGCCTTCGGCCCCCTCGCCGCCCGCGCCCTCGACCCCCAGGAGGAACTCCTCCGCCCCCGCTACTGGACTTCCCGCTCCGGCGACCGCGTCCAAGCCATCTTCGACACCGAACAGGACGGCGTCGTCACCCTCCGCAACCGCCAGGGCCAGCCCCTCCGCATCCAGTTCGACCGCCTCTGCGACGCCGACCGCGAACTCATCCGCCGCGGCTTCATGCAGAACGAACTCCCCCCCGAAATCCTCGACACCCGCGATGCTTCCCGGGACGGCGACGTCCCCGCCGAACCCGTTCCCGGCGGCGATGCCGGCGACCTCGCCCCCGACGCCCCCGAACACCCCTCCGAAGCCTCCGACCGCGAACTCGCCCGCACCCTTCCCTTCGTCGGCACCAACCACCTGCGCACCGCCACCAAGAACGTCTGCCGCATTCCCCTCCCCGAGGCCACCGCCGCGTTCCTCGCCAAGAACGGCAACCCCGACCTCCAGTACATCCGCGTCGCCGTCTGGATTCCGACCGACTTCGACCCCTCCCGCCCTTGGAACATCCTCCTCGCCACGCAGGCGGACACTTCCTCCAGCGTCGACCACCTCGATTGCTACCTCACCGCCCTCCTCGACTCCCCCGGCTGGATCGGCATCGCCGCCGAAGGCACCGTCATGCCCCCCGACTCCGACACCCCCCTTCTCCGCTGGGCCACCGCCAAAACGCTCCTCGACGCCCTTTCCGACCTCTGGCCGGGCGCCGAACGCTGGCCCGTCGCCACCTGCGGCTACGGCGGCGGCGCCAAGCACGCCGCCTACCTCGGCGCCCACCTCGTCGACGCCAAACGCGACCTCCTCGGCATGTTCCTCGGCAGCTGCGACGAAAACCGCGTCTCCGCCGCCTTCGACGCCGTCCGCCCCGACCGCACCCGCTACCGCCAGACCCCCATATTCGTCGCCTCCGGCCTCCAGGACGCCCACGCCAATCCCGACCGCGCCGAAAAAGTCCTCGCCGACATGAAAGCCAAGGGCTTCCGCACCCTCCGACTCTTCACATACAACGGCGACCACAACCCCGACAAAGGCAGCCTCGTCGAAGCCCTCCAGTGGTTCGAGACCCGTCCCGGCGCCAAACCCGCCTCCGGCCCCTCCGGCCACGGCGCGGCCGCCCCGTCCGGTCCGGCCCGCCCCGCCGGCCCTTCCGCCACCCCCTCCCGCCCTTCCGCCCCCGTCCGTCCCACCGCCCCCGTCCGCCCCACCTACCCCCGCTGACCCGGCCGCCTTTTTCCCCGTTCCTCCGCATTCCCGCCTTGCCAGGATGCGGTCCCCGTGGCATCTTGGAGACAGCCCTCCCGATGGACGCCAACCTCCAGATTCCCCTCTTTTTCCAGCCGGTTTACAAGGAATACGTCTGGGGCGGCAACCGTTTCCGCCACGATTTCCGCCGCCCCCTCCCCCCCGGCGTCTACGCCGAATCCTGGGAAATCTCCGACCACCCCGACGGCCCCACCCCCATCCTCGCCGGGCCGTACGCCGGACTCACCCTTTCCCGGACTATCGCCCTCCGCGGCGCCGACATCCTCGGCCCCCGCCACGACACCGCCTTCCCCCTCCTCGTCAAGCTCATCGACGCCGCCCAGACCCTCTCCGTGCAGGTCCATCCCGACGAAAAAACCGCCGCCCGCTGGGGCGGCGAAGCCAAAAGCGAAATGTGGTTCGTCCTCGCCGCCACCCCCGACGCCCACATCTACTCCGGTTTCCGCCCCGGCACCACCGAAGCCGACGTCCGCCGCGCCCTCGCCCAGGGCACCGTCGCCGACCTCCTCCAGCGCTTCCCCGCCAAACCCGGCATGGTCTTCAACACCCCCGGCGGACGCGTCCACGCCATCGGCGCCGGATGCCTCCTCCTCGAAATCCAGCAGGACGCCAACACCACCTACCGCCTCTACGACTGGGACCGCCTCGACCGCAACGGCACCCCCCGCCCCCTCCACGTCGAGCAGGCCCTGCGCGTCATCGATTGGTCCGCCACCGGCTCCCCCGTCTCCCGCCCCGCCCCGCCCGTCCGCCTCCCTGACGGACGCCTCTCCACCCTCCTCCTCGATTCCCCCCTCTTCCATGTCGAAGGCTGGCGCATCGACCGCCCCTGCGACATCCTGAACCCCTCCGACGGATTCCTGCTCTTCTTCGCCCGCTCCGAATCCCTCCGCATCCGTCCCGACGCCCAACCCGCCATCCTCCTCCCCCGCTACACCTCCTGCCTCGTCCCCGCGGCCATGCGCCACTTCCGCATCGCCCCCGAATCCGCCCCCTCCGCCGACCTCGTCGTCGCCCGTCTCCCCTGACCCCGCCCCCGTCCCCCCCCCGCCGTTTTTTGCCCGGCGGACCGATTTGCCAACCCTTGGCAAAAACGCCCCTTTTTTGCCAAACCTTGGCAAATTTTCCCGCCGAGCAGCTTCTCAATGACGCGGCCGGGCGGCCAAAAGGGCGTCGTAAAGGCCGATGTGGTCTTCGATCCAATCCCTGACGGGAAATTCGCGGAGAAGTTTTTCCCGGGCGGAACGGCCGTCGGCACGGGCCTGAGCCGGGTGGAGAAGATAATGCTCCATCGCGCGGGAGAGAGTCTCCGGGGAACGGTCGGGCAAGACCCGGCCCGTCGCGCCTTCGTCCAGCAGTTCCGGGAGTCCGCCCGCTTGCGTCGCGAGGCAGGGCCGCGCCCACGCCATCGCTTCCATCACGCCGAGCGGCTGGTTTTCCACGCGCGAACACTGCACCAGCACGTGCGTCCGGCGGAAAAAGTCGCCCGGGTCCATCCGTCCCGGCATGTCGAGGCGGTCCGCCAATCCCAAGCGCGCCGCGAGACGCCGGATGCGCCCGTCCAAGTGCCCCTCGCCCGCAATCCGCAACCGCCACGGCACCAGCGACTCCCGCCGCCGCTTCGCCATCCGCGCCGCCGCCTTCAGGAAAAGCGCGTGGTCCTTTTCCTCGCTCAAGCGCCCCAGCATGCCGAAGGTGAACGGCTCGTCCGGCGACTCCCAGAGCGCAGCGCCGTCCGCTTCCGTGGCGATGGCTTCCGCCCGCAGGCCCGTCGGGATGCGCGCCAGCTGGAGCGGGGTGAAACCGTGCACACGCAAATAGTGCTCGTAGAAGCGGCTCAGCACGATCACGCGCGACATCCGCCGGAGGGCCCAGAGGTCCACGTGCTGGAACAGGCGTTCCTTCGGGTCCGTGCGGAAAAGCCACCCGTGCACCGTGGACACCACCGGCAACCGCCGCCCCCATTCCGCCGCCAGCCCGCCGTGGAGATCCGCCTTGTAGCCCGTGGCGTGGAGAATGTCCGCGCCCCACGCCGCCAGTTCGCCGCGGATGGCCCGGATGGCCTCGCGCGAAAAACGCCCGTGCACCGGAATGTCCGCCACCGGCGCCCGGAGCGCCAAGGCCACGGCATCGGCGGAGGAAGCGCCGAGGCGCGTCTCGCAAAGCCGCACCACCCGCACCCCGACGCCCGCCGCGACCAGCCCTTCGATCAGGGAAACCGTCGCCCGTTCCGCCCCGTAAAGCCCCTGCCCGCCCTGCAACAGGAATGCAACCTTCATCTCTTCACGCCTTGCGGAGCTGCCGGAAATTCGCCACCCGGACGAACCGGATCTGCGTCGCCGCCGCGCGTTTCCCTTCCGGCGCCGGCGGCGCGTAGCGGTACGCCACGCACAAATCGTTCCCCGAAACCGCCGAGGCCGCCGCCCACCGCAATCCCGCCTCGACCCCGGACGGCAACGGGTTCCCTCCATAGGTCCAATCCGCCAGGTTCGCCGAAAACCAGATGCCGAGCCTGTGCATGCGGCCCGCCGTTTCCGGCCGCATCGCCGCCGCTTCCCGGTGGCCCACCGCCACGAAACACTTGCCCGGCGCATCGTGGAACAGGGAGAATTTCGCGTGCCCGCCCGGCAGCGGCAGCCACCGCCACGGCGCGCCGTCCACTTGGGCGCCAGACAAGCTCCCGTCCGCCCCCGCCGTCAGGAACGCGCACCAGTTGCACCGCCCCGACGCCGTTGCGCCCGTCACCGCCAGCCCCCCGTCCGGCAGCCACTCCTGCATCCCCGCCGGAACCTCCACCGCCGCCAGATCGCCCCACGCCACGGGCTTCCGCCCGCAGGGCAGTCCGATTCCCGCCGCCTGCATCGTTTCCGCCGGCGCCAGGAACGTCGCCAGCGGCGGCGCGACAGGCCCCGCGATCCACGCCTTGCGGTTCAGCAGGCTCGCCCCCTGCGCCGCCCGCAACAGCAGGTTGCCCCGCCCGCCGTCGGGACGCTCCGCCTGCGCGGGCAGCCACCAGGCGCCGTTCCACGCCGCGGGCCGCGTTGGCGAAAGCCGCAACCCCGTGCGCTCCGTGAGCTGTTGCGGCGCCGACCAGCTTCCGCCGCCGTCCGGCGACCGCATCGCCACCAGCGCGCCCTCCATTTCCCCCGCCAGGTAGATGTCCCCCCCGTCGCGAAACAGGCTCGCGCAACGGAACGGATACGTCGCCGAAAGCCGCCATGTCGCCCCCCCGTCCCCCGACAGCATCACCCGCCCCTGCACCCAGCGGTTGCTTTTCGCCTCGTGCCCCCGGTTGCCCCCCAGCTCCTTGACGCCCGGCCCCGTCTGGTCGAACGCCGCCAGCAGCTTGCCCCCCGCCAGCGCCAGCAGCGACGGCGCCCCCAGCGACACCCGTTGCCCCTCCGCCACCGCATGCACCACCGCTTCGGCCGCCTTCGCGTTTTCCCGCTCTTCCATGGTCACTCCGCTCCCTTTCCGCCCGCCGCTTCCGCCAGGAACCACGCCCCCGCGTACACCTTCGGATCGACCAGCCACCCCTTCGCCTGCACCCCGACCAGCCACGCTTCCAGCTCCCCGAACGGGACCAAGTGCGTCGCGATTTTCTCGTTCCCGACGCCCCCGCCCGCCCCCTGCCGCGACAGCCCCGTCGCCCGGAAAAACGTCACGATTTCCGATGAAAGCCCCGCACTCGGCGGCCCCGACAACAGCTCCTCCCAGCGCCCGCCCCCGCATCCCGTCTCTTCCATCATCTCCCGCCGCGCCGCCGTTTCCAGCGATTCCCCTTCCAGCGCCGCCTCGTCCCCCGCCAGCCCCGCCGGAAGCTCCACCACCACGGCGCGTACCGGCTCCCGCCACTGCGACACCAGCACCATCTCCCCCGCCTCCGTCAGCCCTGCCACCGCCACGATGCCCCCCACCCGCGTCCGGTCGCAGAACTCCCACCCGTTCCGCCGCACGAACCGGGCGAACCGCCCCTCGCCCAACACTTCCGCTGGTTGCTCGTCTTTCATGCCCCGACGCTACCATTCCCCACCCGCTCCCGCAATGCCAAACCCGTGCCGCCCCGGCGGCTTGCATTCCGGCACGCCCGCGTCTATGTTCCTTCCGTTCCATGAAGTACCTCCTTCCGGCTCTCCTGCTTTCCGCCTTTTTCGCCGCCGTTTCGCCCGGCGCGCTTGCGGATGCCACCCCCGCCGACATCCCCCACGCCGATTCCCCCGCCGCCGCAACCGCCCCCCTCGCCTGGCGCGCCGAACACGTAGTCTTTCCCACCGATTCCCCTTCCGCCGTCCACCTCGTCACCCGCCTCGTCTTCCGCAACGCCACCGATGCCCCCCTCCCCCTACCCCCCGCCATCCTCCATTCCGCCGATTCCGCCGCCGAAACCTGTCCCTTCGATCCGCCCTCCCGCCTCGACCCCGTCCCTCCCCGGGGAGAACTGGTTCTCGTCCTTCTCGACGAACCCGCCATGCCCGCCGAAATCCGCACCGTCTACGACGGCGTCCGTTTCGACCGCTTCCCCCGCTCTCCCCGCACCGATTGGCATTACGGCACCGGATTCTCCCCCCTCGTCACCACCCGCCTGACCCTCCGCAACACGAGCGCCGTGACCCTCCCTCCCGGCCCTCTCCGCCTGATCCGCTTCGACGCGAAACGCAATCCCGCGCCCGTGGGCGAAGCCGCCCTGCCCCTCCTTCGCCGCCGCGGAAGCGCCACACTCGACCTCGGCCCCGCCGACAACCTCCTCGGCACCCGCCGCCGCCTCGCTTGCAACGAAGTCATCCCCGGCACCGTATTCGAAGAAACTTTCGCCGTCACCCTCGAAAACCGGACCGGCAGCGACACCGTCGTCCGCGTCCTCGAACACCTCTACCGCGGCGGCGTCCCCTCCATCTCCGCCTCCGACTTCCCCTACGCCGCCGACGGCCCCGGCACGATCCGCTTCGACGTCCCCGTCAAGGCCGGCGCATCCAAAACCGTCACCTACACCGCCCACTACATCTGGTGAACGCCTCCGCCCCCATCCTCCTTTGCGCCCCCAACTGGCTCGGCGACGCCGTCATGGCCATGCCCGCCATCCAGGCCTTCTCCGCCGCCAACCCCGACCGCCCGCTGGCCCTGCTTTCCCGCCCCGGACTGATTCCCCTCTGGCGCATGACCGGTTGCATCCGCGATGCCATCCCCCTGCCCGCCTCCGGCGTCCCTCCCCTCTTCCGCGCCGCCCGTGCCATCCGCAACATCGCTCCCTGCCGGGCCTACATCCATCCCGCCTCGCCCCGCGCCACCTTCCCTCCGTGGCTCGCCCGCGTCCCCGAACGCATCGCCTTCTCTGGACACTGGCCCCGCCGCCACCTCCTCACCCGCGTCCTCCCCCCGCTCCCGCCCGATTTCCCCCTCCACCAAACCTACGAAACCTACGCCCTCCTCGGCCTCCCTCTCCCCACCGACCTCCCCGCCCCCCGCCTCTCCATCCCGCCCGATTTGCAGGCCGCCGCCCGCGCCCTCCTTGCCGACCGCCCCCGCCCGTTCATCACCGTGCTTCCCGGCGCCGCCCGCGGCCCCTCCAAGCAGTGGCCCCCCGACCACTACGCAGCCGCTGCCCGCGAACTCGCCCGCGAAACCGGCGGGACCCCCGTCCTCCTCGGCTCCCTCGCCGAAGCCCCCCTCTGCCGCCAAATCGCCGCCGAAACCAAGGGACTCGACCTCTCCGGCGCCACCACCCTCCCCCAGCTCGCCGCCCTCCTCGCGGAAGCGGATGTCGTCCTCTGCAACGATTCGGGCGGCATGCATCTCGCCGCCGCCGTCGGCACGCCCCTCGTCGCCATGCTCGGCATCACCGACCCGGCCCGCACCGGTCCCCTCTCCCCGGACGCCACCGTCCTCCAGAAATCCGACCGCCGCTCCCGCGACATCCCCCGCGATTCCCCCGAAGCCCGCGCCGCCCTCGCCGCCATCACCCCAGCAGAAGTCGTCCGCGCCGCCCTCGCCCGCCTCCCCTGACCCCCGTTTCCCCCCGTATTTTTCCCTCGCCCGCGCCCAAACGCCATTCAATCCGAAAATTAGTTTGAGATTAAGGAAAATACTTGAATTCTCTTTATAAATCTCTATCTTTAATCTTGTGAAAAATCCGCATTCTAACCCCTCTCGCCCCCGAAATCCGCGCCCTTGCCTCGACGGCCGCTATTTTCCCGGTTCTCTCGCCCACCAGTCTTTCGCCTTTTGGGATGCCATCCTCCTGACACCCGTTGACGCCCTCCTCCGCCTCGCCGGACGTTCCGCCCGCCATCTGCTCCAGGAAATCCTCCGCCGTCGGCGCATGAAGGAACTACGTCCCGCCCCTTCCCTCCGCGGGACCCCGAAACCCGCCGACATCGACGAAATCTGGACCCTCAAACCCCGCACCCTCCTCGACCGCCTCCGCCTCGGCTCCCGCCTCCTCGACCTTGAACCTTCCGTCGACAACTCCTTTGTTTTCAAGGAAAACAGCCTCTCCGGCCGCCGCGAAATCATCGCCCGCCACAGCGGCATCAAAGGCTGGCTACAAGAGCACTGCCCCACCGTCGCCTACACCACGGTCATGGCGTGGAAAAAACTCGCCTCCCGCCTCAAAACCCTCTGCGGTGCCCCGGAGAACGTCCCCTTTGAGTGGCTATTGCCCGACGCCCCCGAAATCTCCACCCTCACCACCGACCCGGCCCTCGCCGACGCCATCTTGGCCGCCCGCCGCCGCTTCGACGGATTTTTGGCCGAAGGAAAGACCTTTTCCGGCCTCCAAAAGTTGGCCGAAAAGCGGATGAACATTGTCAGATTGCCACCGAAAAACACAGATTTTTCATTAATCTTTGGATTATCCTCCGAAAAATCCGGAACCAGAGGCCGATTCCGGCAAAACGGGAGGCAACACGGAAAAAAATCTCCCTCCACGCCCGCCGGACGGCATGCACAGCGCCTAAGAAAACGCGCGGAACGCCGACGTCAACGCCATCTGGACGCCCTGCCGCAACAACTGGCCGCATTGGCGGAAGCCCTGCGGCAAAGCGAAATCGATCCGCGCAACCACCCGGCCCTCCGCCAGCTCGCGGATTTGTTCCGGTTGCAAACCGGCACCGCCCCCATCAAAGGATGAGCATGCAGTCGCCGTAGCTGTAGAAGCGGTAGCGCTCCCTCACCGCCTCGCGGTAGGCTTCCAGCACGAACTCCCGCCCCGCCAACGCCGAAACCATCATGATCAGCGTGGATTTCGGCAGGTGGAAATTCGTCAGCATCGCATCGGTCGTGCGGAATGCGTACGGCGGGCGGATGAAAATGCCCGTGCGCCCCGCCCCTTCGCGCGGAAACGCCACCCCCTGCTCCGCCGCCGCGGTTTCCAGCGTCCGCACCGTGGTGCTCCCCACCGCGACGATCCGTCCGCCCGCAGCGCGCGCCCGCCGGATGGCGTCCGCCGTTTCCGCGGGCAAAGTCCACCGCTCCTCCTCCATCCGGTGGTCCTCGACGTTCTCCGACGTCACGGGGCGGAACGTGCCGATACCCACGTGCAGCGTCACGAACGCTTTCGACACGCCTTTTGCTCCCAGCGCGGCGAAAACTTCGGGCGTGAAGTGAAGCCCTGCGGTGGGCGCGGCAACCGCGCCGGGATGGGCCGCGTAAATCGTCTGGTAGCGCAAGATGTCCCGCGCGCGCTGTTCCTCCGTCGCGCCCTTCCGGTGGATGTACGGCGGCAACGGCGGAATCCCCACCGCGGCAATCGCTTCGCGGAATGGCCGTTTCCCCGTCGCGCGCAGGATGACCTTCCCCTCCCCCAAGTCCTCCTCGATGGTCAAATTCGTCTCCCCGTCGTTGAGCCGCACGCTTTCGCCGGGCTGCGGCCGCCGGCGGCACCGCATGAGGGCGCTCCAGCGCGCGGTGAACATGCCGCCCGCCATCGCCACCGGGCTCAATCCCGCCACCGGCAATTCCTCCAGCAACAGGAACTCCACCTTTCCGCCGCCCGTCCCTTCGCGCGTCTTGTTGGCGAAAAGCCGCGCCGGGATGACCCGCGTGTCGTTCAGGACCAGCAGGTCGTTGGCCGCGAGGTATTCCGGCAAATCGGAAAAGCGCCGGTGCTCGATCGTCCCGCCCGCGCGGTGGAGCACCATCATGCGGCTTTCGTCGCGCTTCTCGGCGGGCGCCTGGGCAATCAGTTCCGGCGGCAGTTCGTAATCGAACTCGTCCGTCCTCATCGGTAGGCCCCGCCGCCCATGTTGCGCCGCCGCTGCGCCGCCAGCGACACCACCGTCGCCAGGAACGCCCCCAACAGCACCAGCCCGGCGCCCTTCAGCCAGCCCCCGCCGGACGCCCGCGTCTCTTCCTCCTCCGGCGCCGCGTCCGCCACCGCCGGCTCTTCCTCCCCGGCTGGCTCCGCGGCCTCTTCGGCGGCCTCTTCCCCCCCGTTTTCCGCCGGCGCCGCGACCGGCGCGGGCGCCTCCGCCGGCGCCTCCACCCGCTTCGCCTCCATCAAATACAGCCCCAGCAACTCCTTCGTCTTCGCGTCCCGTTCCTTCCACGTCGGCGACCCCATCACCACGGCGACGACCCGCCGCCCGTCCTTCGCCGCCGTCGCCGCCACCGAATACCCCGCTTCCCCGAAGTAGCCCGTCTTCAGCCCGTCGCACCCGTTCACCTCCGTCAGCAGCCGGTTGTGCGACCGCATCTCGAACAGCGGGTTCTCCCGGAACACCCGGTAGCGCGCCGACGTGTACTCCAGCACCTCCGGATGCTCCCGCACCAGCGCCACGCACAGCTTCGCGAAATCACGCGGCGTCGTCACGTCCGGCCGCTGCCCCTTCCCCGGCGGCAGGCCGTGCGGCGACTGGAAGCTCGTCGTTTCCATCCCCAGCTCGCGCGCCTTCTGGTTCATCAGCTTCACGAACCCCTCCCGCGTCCCCGCCACGTGCTCGGCGATCGCCAGCGCCGCGTCGTTCGCCGACTGGATCATCAGCGCGTACAGCATCTCCTCCAGTGGGAACGTCTCCCCCGCCGCCAGGTACACCTGGCTCCCCCCCATCCCCGCCGCCTCCTTCGACGCCGTCACCGGCTCTTCCAACGACAGCCGCCCGTCCTTCACCCGGTCGAACACCAGCATCATGTCCATCAGCTTGAGCATGCTCGCCGGATACCCCACCCGGTCCGCGCCGTCCTCGAACAGCACCCGCCCGTCGCTCGCGTCCACCACGATCGCCCCGATGTAGGGCGATTTCGCGATGCTCGCCGCCCGTACCGCGCCCGCCCCCGCGAAAAGCGCTGCCATCCCCGCCGCCACGACCGTCAGAATCCGTTTTTTCATGCGGCCGACTATGCCCCTTTCCCCCGCCGCCCGCAACTCCCTTTCCGCCGATTTCATGTTCGACTTTTCCCCCGCCCCCCGCTATGCTTCTCCCGTCGAATCGGAATTTGCACCCCGAAAGGAACGGACGGCGACCCATGGAACATCCCTTCTCCCCCCTCCCGCGCGCGCGGCGCGGCTTCACCCTCATCGAACTCTTGGTGACCGTCGCCGTCATCGCCATCCTGGCGGCCATCCTCGTCCCCGCCACCCATTCCGCCATCGTCGCCTCCCACAAATCCAAGGCCCGCCGCGAAATCAACGACATCGCCGGCGCCGTCAAGGCCTACTTCGCCGAATACAACAAGATGCCCGTCAAGCAGGGCAACGGCAAGGCCGACTGCAACTCCTCCGGCAAACCCGAAATCCTCCCCATCCTCCGCGCCGAGTCCGCCTACGACGACTGGAACCCCAAGGGCATCGCCTTCCTCGCCGCCTCCATCGACGGCACCGACCCCTGGGGCCATGCCTACGTCGTGATCCTTGACGCCAACTTCGACGACACCATCTCCAGGGACGCCGATTCCATCCTCTCCGACGACCTCCACGCCAAGGTCGCCGTCTACTCCCTCGGCCCCAACGGCAAGCTGGATTCCCGCAACAGCCGCCGCGGCGACGACATCACCACGTGGGGCGGGAAATGATCCCCCCCGGAAAGGAACGCACCCCCATGGAACGCAACCGCGGCTTCACCCTCGTCGAACTCCTCGTCGTCGTCGCCCTCATCGCCATCCTCGCCTCCATCATCATCCCCGTCGCCGGCCGCTCCAAGGCCGGCATCCTCAAGAAACGCGCCATGATGGAGTGCCAGTCCATCCGCCTGGCCGCCATCCAGTTCAACTCCGAGCACCTCTACATGCCCTGGCCCCCCGAAAACCGCAACGGCCACCCCGTCTACGTCGGCGACGACAAGGTCACCGACGCCTCCACCCAGCCCAACGTCATCCGCATGCTCTGCGGCGACAACGCCCTCCGCAAGGTCTACCTCGAAGTCCCCGACATCGCCCGCGACCCCTCCGACGAAAACCGCTTCCTCGACCCCTGGGGCAAGCCCTACGTCATCCTCCTCGACCGCAACAAGGACGGCTCCATCAAGGCCGGCGGCGACATCGGCACCATCTCCGATTCCGTCGCCGTCTACACCACCGACCCCAAACACCCCGACAAGCGCATCCAGACCTGGTAAACCCCGCCCGACGCCCCCCACCCCACGGAGAACCGCCCCATGAAGAAACGCAGCCAAGGCTTCACCCTCATCGAACTCCTCGTCGTCCTCGCCATCCTCGCCATCCTCATGGGCATCTCCATCCCCGGCGTCGGCGCCATCAAGCGCAACCTCGTCAAATCCCAGGCCCGCACCGACGCCATCTCCATCGCCACCGTCCTCTCCTCCTACCGCAACGAATACGGCCGCTGGCCCTCCTGGTCCGGCGTCGACGCCTCCGGCGAAAACCGCACCGACGCCGCCTGGGTCGCCGTCATGTCCGCCGAGGACGCCGGCCCCACCCCCTTCTCCGCCTACCGCGTCCACAACGCCAAGATGGTCCGCTTCTGGACCCAGGACCCCGCCTCCCTCGACGCCTCCGGCGCCCTCGTCGACCCCTGGGGCCGCGCCTACTACTACAAATTCGACCGCAACGGCGACGGCTCCGTCACCTCCCCCGACGAAAAGGACGAGGATGCCTCCATCCACGCCTCCGTCATCGTCTGGTCCCTCGGTCCCGACGGCAAAACCTTCATCAAATCCTGGTGATCCATGAAAAAACACGGCTTCACGCTCATCGAACTGATGGTGGTCATGGGATTGATCGCCATCCTTTTCGTCCTCGCCATCCCCTCCTTCGAAAACGCCAACCGCCGCGACGTCAACCGCCCCGCCCAGCAGTTCGCCTCCGCCCTCCGCCTCGCCCGCCAAGCCGCCATCGTCCGCCACCAGTGGACCTTCGTCGTCGTTCCCACCCGCGACGGCTCCTTCTCCCGCAAGAACCTCGACCGTTGCCTCCACGCCTACGCCGTTCTCGCCGCCACCAACATGGCCGGCGTCCGGAAATCCACCCCCTACGACAAGATCAAGAAGGAGTTCGTTTCCGACTGGAAAAAACTCCCCGATGGCGTCTATTTTGATGAAAACAAGAACACAAAGAACAACAACGCGTTCAAAAATCCTGTAAAGGGTTCCATCGACCCCGCCAACCCCAATGGCACCGCCAATCGCCTCGCCGTCGTGGCGTTCAAACCCGATGGGCAGGCACTTTGCTGGAACGGCAACACTTGGGCGAATGACTATATTTCTTTCTACATCCTTTCTTCGCGTTTCTACGATGTTTCCACCTCTGGCAACACCCTTGACGATCCTACCCCTCTTTCCACCGGAGCCACGAATCAGATCCAAATCAGTCGTCAACGCGGTTCGGCTTCAATCAAGAATCCAAATGAGGACTAGGGCATGAATAACACCGAAACATCCCTTGTACGACCATCCGCCTCCTCCGCCAAGGCCGGTTTTTCCCTCGTCGAGGTCGCCCTAGCCCTCCTCGTCGTCGCCGTCGGCATCACCACTGCCTTCTCCCTCTTCCCCGAGGGCATGCGCCTCACCCGCGCCAGCGTCAACAATACCGAAGTCGCCCTCTTCGCCGACTACGTCTTCTCCACGTTGGACATGGTTTGCCAGCTCGACGCCATCGACAAGACAGTTTGGGACACCTCAGGCAAGGTCGTGACAGCCATCAAGCGTTCAAACACAATTCTCAAGTCCGACGAGGGGAACCGCATGTTCCACAAAAACGCTATCAACGAACACACCGGTAACTTCGGCGAAACGCTTTCCGTCCTCCTCCACGCCGATGGCTCCGGCAGTGACAAACACGTATTTCATTGGGTTCCCCAGTGGTACGGATACGGTTCCGGCGACTACCGCGGTGATTACTTCTCCAAGTTCTGGACTTCCTCCTTCACCTACACCCTCAAGTTCGACACATTCAAGGATCAACCCACCCGCGTCACCCTCACCGTCTGGCCCGGCTCCGACGGCACCAACGCCACCCCTTACGTATTCTGTCGCTCCCTCCTCAACATCAAGTAAGGCCCCTCCCATGAAAAAAGGTTTCACCCTCATCGAAGTCATGGCCGCGATGGCCATCCTCGCCTTGCTCGTCCTCGTCCTCGCCAAGATGTTCGTCGTCGCCGGCGACACCGCCAAAAAGGGTTCCGACACCATTTCCCGCAACTCCACCGCCGAAATCGGCATCGAAACCCTCCTGCGCACCTTCGAAGGCATGGTCGTCAACGACCGCATCGGCGCATGTCTGTATGGTACTGGCGATTTCGATGACTTGACATCCTCGGGATTCGGCCATGACGAGGCTTGGTTCCTAACCACCGAAACCATCACCACCCAAACCGGTAGCCCGCGGAAATCCTATGAATATGTCCATTTTTATGTGACCAACCGGATGCTTACCAACGTTACCGGCGCTGTTTACGTCCGCTATGACCTCATGTATGCGTTCCACAATTATGCCTCGGCGAAAAAGGCGGGGGTTGAAGTCCTCAATCCCAATCAAACCAAGTGGTGGAATCGTTCGATGTCCTGGACCACTCCCGACACATTGATTCCCAACATCGTCCGCTTCGATATCTACACCTTCGACTACGACGGCAAAGCGGCCATGACCGATAGCAGCAAGGTTTCCGACGTGAGGATCAAAGGTCGCAAAGATGGAATGGTATTCGATAGCACCCATGTGACTAAATATCTTGACGGTTCTTCCGGCGGCATCTCCAATGTCCCCCCCGCCGCCATCGACATCTATATCCAGGTCGCCAGCGAGGACACCGCCATCGAAGCCGGCCAGCTCATCGCCAGCGGTAATGCCGAGCTTGAAAACCGGGGCCGCGAAATGCTCGTCCGCGACAGCGCCGTCTATTTCGCCCGCGCCGTTCCCGTCACCGGTCCCGCCCGTTATCTGGAATTCGAGGCTGAGAAGCCGGGCCACTACTACAAGTATGATGACTGATCCGAGGACCCGCCCCATGAACGTTTTTTCCTTCACCTCCACTTCCCGCGGCGCCAGGGACGGCGTCGCCCTCATCATCGTCCTTGGCTTCCTCAGCCTGATGATCATCCTCGCCGTCGCCTTCGTCACCCAGGCCCGCGTCGAACGCCTCGTCAGCGACTACACCCTCGGCGCCATGCAGACCCGCAACATCCTCCGCACCGCCCTCGCCGACGGCATGAACACCTACAGCCGCGCTCTCTGGGCCGACAAAATCGTCGCCCCCCCGGACGACAGCGACTACGACGTTTTCCTTTCTGGAGAATACTCCACCGCAAACAAAATCGGGAATGAAACAATCGGTCGGGATATAGACCTCCTCTCTCTTGAACACTTCGACGACGGCGGCGAAGTCGCCTGCACTTGGGTTCCCAGCCGTTACTGGGATTTCCCCGTCGAAAACGCCAAGTGGATTTATGTCACTGCAAAAGACCCCGCCCGCGGCAACAAGGAAGCCGTCATCGGCCGCTACGCCTACGCCTGCTTCGACATGTCCGGCGGCCTCGACGCCAACCTCCTCGGACGCACCGCCGCAAATAACGACGACGCCGAAATCGTCAACAACCGCACCAACATCCTCAATATCCCCCCCGCCGCCTTTAAAATCCTCTCCGACTTCAAATCCGGTCGCGCCGGATACCTCAACACCGCCCAGGAAAACTACTGGGGCTTCGACACCCTCTACGAACTCGCCGACAACGCCTCCGATGCCGTTTATTCCGACGGTCTCGACAACCTCGTCCCCTACAGCATGAGCGCCTTCCGCGGGTACTTTGATCCTGGAAACGGCTCTTGGAAAAAACCAAAGGCCTCCGATGCGACTGACTTTCCGTGGGAATCTTATCTCAATGCTTTCCAAGACATAAATGCCACCGATGTTGCTAAGGCTATCCGCGATTATGTCTCCGAAGATATTTGTCCAGCCGGGACCGACTACCCCTCTCCCAAGAACGTTCCCATGTTCAACGAAATCAAGGTCGAACTCAAGTACACCGAGGACACCAGCGGAGACAACCCCGACCGCAAACTCAAAATTACCATCACCCCCGAATTCTGGTATCCGTTCCCCTCCAAGGACAACAACAACGGCCCCACCTGCAAGACCGAGAAGATTGAGATTGGCGGTGGCCAAACCGTTACCGGCAGCACCGACATCTGGATTCCCATGGCCCTCCGGCCCCTCTCCGGCGGTTCCCCCGTCTTCATCACTCCCCAACCAGAAAAGGCCGATGGGTTTGAAGTTGTCTCCGACAAGAATGGCGGAAAACCCTATACCGCCAACAATGGTTCATGGGAATGCACTCTCGACCTCGTATCCACCAACGCCAACTCCTGCGTTCTCATGCTCAACGGCTTCAAATTCATAAACCCCCTAAAGCTCACGACCGGCAGTGGCGTGGCCGACCTCGTCTTCAAGAGCGAGGGCGACAAGATGAACCTCATGTCCGGCGTCACCCTCGTCCAGCCCAACACCACCCTCGTCATCGGCGCCGAAGTCCAGGACCCCCGCTTCAACCACGATTCCGCATCCTGGACCCGCTACAAGGGCGAGGGCTCCGGGACCCTCAACGACTACAACGAACAGACCATCCTCGCTGTGAAGTCTACCGGAATCTCAGACCCAGACTTTGGGGACTACGCCATGTACTGCCGCAACGGTCCCATGGTCACCCCCGGCGAACTCGGTTTCATTCCCGTCGGCACTTGGAAAACCCTCGATCTCTTCTCCGTCGAGGCGGCCAAACTCCTGCGTGAAGTCGCTTCCACTGCTGAAACCGAGGCCATGAGGCAGTTCAAAAGCGACGATGATTTCTGTTTCTACACCAACGGCACCATCAATCCCAACACCCACCTCACCAACGTTCTTTCCGCCGCCTTCCGCGAAATGACCGCCTGGGGCATCCCCAACTGGGAAGGTGGAAGTGCCAACAATTTCAATGCCGATTCCGTTTCCGATGATGCCGCCGACTTCATCGCCGGCGCCATTTGCAAATCCACAAAAGATGGCGAAGTCATAGAGTCGCGTCTTGGAAAATCCTCGGCCTTCGGCGCCGGCAGCGATTGGGTCGCAGTTTTTGATCCGAAATGCAACCCCGGCTACAGACAATCCCTCGAAAACTACTTTCCCCGCAAGAATGTCCGCGAAGCCCTGATCCGCCAGACCTGGGGGCTCTTCCGCCCCGAAGACAGCCTCTTCACCATCGTCGTCGTCGCCCAGGCCATCAAGGAAGGTCCATCCGGCAGCGTCGGCAAGTTCAGCGAGGACGACGACACCATCGTCGGCGAAAAGCGAGCCGTCGCCCTCGTCTGGCGAGACCCCTTCCCCATCGGCACCTTGCACCACGAAATGTCCATCATCATGTACAAGACCCTCAACGACTGATCCCCGGAGGTCCGCCCCATGCAGAACGAAAAACGCCCCACAACCCCGCAGACCGAGCCCCTCCGCCAGGTCAACCACTCCGTCCGCAAGCTCGACGCCCGCCAGCTCGCCCTCGGCCGCGATTCCTACGTCGGCGATTTCGTTCCCAACGACGCCCTCGTTATCAAGATGCTCTGGTCCCCCCATCCCCACGCCCGCATCAAGTCCATCGACGTCTCCGCCGCCGAAAAGATGCCCGGCGTCAAGTGCGTCCTCTGGCACGGCAACGTCCCCCGCAACATCCACTGCACCGCCGGCCAGGGCTACCCCGAGCCGTCCCCCTACGACACCTTCATCTTCGACTCCAAGGTCCGCTTCGTCGGCGACCGCGTCGCCGCCGTCGCCGCCGAGACCGAGGAACAGGCCCTCGCCGCCCTCGCCGCCATCCGCGTCGAATACGAAATCCTCAAGCCCGTCCTCTCCATCGACGAAGCCATGGCCCCGGATGCCCCCGTCATCCACGACGAACCCGAAGCCCACGTCCCCATCCCCATCCCCTACGAACCCGAACACAACCTCGTCGCGAAAGTCGGCTGCGAAGCCGGCGATTTCGAGCAGGGCATGAAGGACGCCGATTTCACCTTCGACGACACCTACGAAACCCCCTACGCCCAGCACACCCCCATCGAGCCGTATTCCACCTATGCCTACCTCGACGGCGCCGGGCGCGTCATCATCACCACCGCCACCCAGGTCCCCTTCCACTGCCGCCGCATCGTCGCCCGCGCCCTCGGCATCCCCGTCCAGCGCATCCGCGTCATCAAGCCCCGCATCGGCGGCGGCTTCGGTTCCAAGCAGGAAATGCTCCTCGAAGACGTCGTCGCCCTCTTCGCCCTCCGCACCGGCCGCCCCTGCTTCTGGCGCTTCACCCGCGAGGAGAATTTCCGCACCGGCCGCACCCGCCATCCCATGCGCGTCCGCATCCGCACCGGCCTCAGAAAGGACGGCACCATCACCGCCATCGGCATGGACTGCTGGAACAACACCGGCGCCTACGGCGGCCACGGCCTCACCGTCGTCTCCTGCGCCGGCTCCAAGGTCCTCCCCCTCTACCACTGCGACAACGTCCACTTCGACGGCAAGGTTCTCTACACCAACCTCCCCGTCGGCGGCGCCTACCGCGGTTTCGGCGCCACCCAGGCCTTCTTCGCCATGGAATCCACCATCGACAAGATGGCCGAAAAAATCGGCATGGACCCCCTCGAATTCCGGAAGATGAACCACATCCGCTCCGGCGAAGGCCACCCCGTCTTCGCCGCCCTCGGCGAAGGCAAGGAAGGCGTCCCCATGACCGTCGGCTCCTGCGGCCTCGACGACTGTATCGAAAAGGGCGCCGCCGCCATCGGCTGGGACCGCCGCGACCCCGACTGGCGCTCCAAGACCGGCCGCTACCGCCGCGGCATCGGCATGTGCGCCCTCATGCAGGGCTCCTCCATCCCCCACATCGACATGGGCGGCGCATCCATCAAGATCAACGACGACGGCTCCTTCAACCTCCTCGTCGGCGCCACCGACCTCGGCACCGGCTCCGACACCGTCCTCGCCCAGATCGCCGCCGAGGAACTCGGCACCGCCACCGACAAGATCGTCGTCTACTCCTCCGACACTGACATGACCCCCTTCGACGTCGGCGCCTATGCCTCCTCCACCACCTACCTCTCCGGCGAAGCCGCCCGCAAGGCCGCCGCCGACGCCAAGCGGCAGATTCTCCGTACCGCCGGCGAAATGCTCGGCCTCCCGCCCGAATCCCTCCATTGCGAAAACGGCGAAGTCCTCAACGCCGACGGCACCCGCAAGGTCACCTTCTCCGACGTCGCCAACTACTCCCTCTACCAGCAGAACCAGTACCAGATCATCGGCACCGCCTCCCACGTCACCGAAAAATCCCCGCCCCCCTTCGCCGCCCACTTCGCCGAAATCGAAGTCGACACCTGGACCGGCTTCATCAAGGTCCTCCACTACGTCTCCACCATCGACTGCGGCACCCCCGTCAACCCCATCCTTTGCGAAGGCCAGACCGAAGGCGGCACCCTCAACGGCATCTCCTACGCCCTCACCGAGCAGTACCTCTTCAAGAACGGCCGCATGACCAACGCCTCCTTCGCCGACTACCACATCTTCTCCATGCGCGACAAACCCCGCATGACCACCATCATCTGCCCCACCTACGAGGATACCGGCCCCTTCGGCGCCAAGTCCGTCTCCGAAATCTGCATCAACGGCCCCGCCCCCGCCATCGCCAACGCCCTCTACAACGCCACCGGCGCCCGCCTGCACGAATTCCCCTTCACCCCCGAACGCGTCCTCCGCGCCATCCGGTCCGTCCAGCGCTGACCCTCCTCTTGGCAGGCCCCGACCGCCGGGCGGGCCGTGATTCCGCGGAACGCCCCGCTTCAGCCAAGGGAGGGGCACCGTCCCCGGTGCCCGCATCTTGCGGAAAGCCTTGCCTTTGATTGGGAGGGCCGGGCTCCGTCCCGGCCGCCCTCCCGCCATCCCGCTCCCGACGGGGTGCGGTTCGATGGTTTTTCCGCAACACTGCCGCACCACCAAACTGCCAAACCACCAAACTTTCTTTCCCGGGCACCGTCCCCGGTGCCCGCCGTCCCGCCAATCCCGCCTGTTCCCCGCCTTTGGCAGGGCCCGACCGCCGGGCGGGCCGCAATGTTGCGGAATGTTCTGGTTCACCCAAGGGAGGGGCAGCGTCCCCGCTGCCCGCCATTTCCCCAACCAACGCCCGCCCTCGAATGGGAGGGCCCGGCTCCGTCCGGGCCGCAATGTTGCGGAATGTTCTGGTTCACCCAAGGGAGGGGCAGCGTCCCCGCTGCCCGCCGTTTCCCCAACCAACGCCCGCCCTCGAATGGGAGGGCCCGACTCCGTCCGGGCCGCAATGTTGCGGAATGTTCTGGTTCACCCAAGGGAGGGGCAGCGTCCCCGCTGCCCGCCGTTTTGCCAATTCCGCCCGATTTCCCCAATCCCCGGCCGCGACGGAACGCGGCCCTCCGGGAGCGTGGGGTTCCAGCCCGGAACTTCCGCGGGCGGGCCGCCCGCGCCCCGACAGCTCCCCGGCCGCGACGAGCGCGGCCCTCCCCGTTGGAATCCGTCCGTTCCGCCATTCGCGGGCAACGGGGACGTTGCCCCTCCCGCGCAAAAAATTGCCCCGGGACGCAAAAAGGCGGCTCCCTTCCGGGAGCCGCCTTCGCATCGCGCGTTCCGCGTCTTACTTGCGGAGCTTGCGGCGGAGCGCCAGCGCCAGCGCGCCGAGGCCCAGCAGGCTCATCGTGGCCGGTTCCGGGACCGCCTGAGCGGAGGCAATCGTGAAGGAAGCGGTGAAGGGATTGCCACCGTCGGACTGGTTGTCGGAAGGAATGGCAAAGTTGAAGGAGATGGTATGATCGCCTTCGGAGAGACCGCTGAGATCAATACCGTCCTTGCTGCCTTCGAAGCGCATGTTGTTGGAGTATTCACCAAACCCATAGTCCTTATAGGCAGCACCAATGTTTTGCTCTGCACCATTGTCGATGCTGTAGGTAATCCAATTTTCACCAGCACCACTACCCCAGTCCTGCCCGTTGTCAGCAGCTTGGAACTGGCCACCGAGCGTAATGGAGGTAAGATCGCTGGCTTCGAAGGTGCCGAGGCTACCGGTAAAGCTGCCTTTCACCACACCACCCCAAGAGGCGTCCTGGCCAGGACCCATGGCGTCATCGCCGGCACTGCCATAGTACCAGTTGCCGTTGAAGTTGATGTAGCTGTTGCCGACCCATCCGGCAGCAGCGAACGCGCTGCCGGCGATGAGAGCCGCGATTGCGATAAGAGCGAATTTCTTCATTTGTTTCCTTTGTTTTGTTGTTGTTTGTTTGACTAGTCAAATCCACCCCGGCTGTACGGGTCCGAGGCGGGCAATGCATTGCATTGCGGAGGTGACGATAGGGCAAACGGGAGGGGGGTGCAAGAAATTTTTGCGGGCCAGGAGATAGCTTTTTTCGGGGGGGAAGAAATCGAAGGACGGGTTTGTTTTGGAGGGGAGGGGCAACGTCCCCGTTGCCCGCGATTTTGCGGAAGGGGTGGGGTCCAACGGGGAGGGCCGCGCTCCGTCGCGGCCGGGGAGCTGTCGGGGCGCGGGCGGCTCGCCCGCGGAAGTCCGGGCTGGAAGCCCACGCTCCCGGAGGGCCGCGCTCCGTCGCGGCCGGGGATGGGAGAAAACGGGCGGAATTGGCAAGACGGCGGGCAGCGGGGACGCTGCCCCTCCCTTGGGTGAACCAGGGCATTACGCGAAACGGCGGCCCGGACGGAGCCGGGCCCTCCCATTCGAGGGCGGGTGTTGGTTGGGGAAATGGCAGGCACCGGGGATGGCGTGTCTCAAGGGGTGGAAGGAAAAGACAGAGGGCCCGACGAGCGGGTCCCTCCCAATCCGCGCCAATGCGTTCCGCAGGATGGCGGCAGAGCCCCTTCAAAAGCGGGTATCGGTCGGGGATTTGCGGGCAGCGGGGACGCTGCCCCTCCCTTGGGTGAACCAGGGCATTCCGCGAGACGGCGGCCCGGACGGAGCCGGGCCCTCCCATTCGGGAGCTGGCGTTGGCCGGGAAAGCGGACCCGACAAGCGGGTTCCTCCCAATCCGCGCCGACCCTTCCCCCTTTCGCGTCCATCCGTCCTTCCCGCCCGCAAAAAACGCCGCGTCCCGCGCGGCGTCCGCCCTTGCCCGACCCATGCGGCCGGATTCAAAAGTCCGCCCCTCACGGCCCGCTCCGCCACACCGGCACGAACAGCAGATCCACCGCCGTCCCCGTCTTCGAATCCCGCTCCCAGCGGAACAGGCGCCACAGCACCTGCCGCCGCGATTGGTCCGACCGCCCCGGCACCCCGGCGCGGTCCGAACTCCGGTAGAGCCACCACAGCACGTGCGACGACGCCTCCAGCCGTTCTTCCCGCTTCTCCCCCGTCGCGACGTCGAAAACGGCTTCCCGCCGCGACGCGTTCCCCGTCAGCAGCGGAATTCCCCCCTTCCGCTCCAGCGACAGCCGCCAGCAGGGCGCTCCCCGGTCGAAATCCCAGCACAGCGGCTCCCCCTCCGCGTCCTCGAAGGCGCCCCGGAGCGTGTTCTTCTGGAAATGCAGCAGCGTCTGCCGCTCCTCCTTCCGGGTCCAGTCGAAATGCGGGATGCCGTCCGCCCGAGACAGGCGGCCGTCCGCCATTGCCGTTCCGTCCCCCGGCAACCGGTCCCCGTCCAGCCATCCCGCGCGCGTGTCGAAATCGGCCGGCTTGCGGTGGTTCCAGAACGGAATGAAGCGCGAAACCACGTTCGTCCCCCGCTCCCACTCCCAGTGCCCCAGCTCCGCCAGCGCGGAAACGTGCCGGTATTCCCTCCCTCCCCGGTCGTTTTCCGCCATCCACGCCGACCGCCACAGCAACCCCAGCAGCAGCGAAAACTCCTTCTCCGGCCATTCCTCCGACATCGTGTCGTGGCGCCGCTTGCGCGAGAGAAACAGCGGGAAGCCCTGCACCCACTGCGTCCGCGCGTTGCGTCCCCCCGAGAAAAGCCCCAGCAGCGCCGCCCACTCGCTCTCCCCCGGCCGCGACCGCGTCCCCCACGCGCCCAGCCACGGCACCGCCCAGAATCCCTTCGTCCCGAACCCCGCCGGCGACACCCACCACCTCTCCGTCGCCCACCAAAGCGGCAGGAGCGCGTTGCACCCGTCCCCGTTCCAGTAGAGCGGGAACACCGCCTGGAAATCCTTCCCCTTCCGGTCCTTCCCCCAGAACACCGGAAAGACGTGCCCGGACTTCCCCTTCGCGTCGACCAGCGCCCACGGCCAGAGCACGGCGAACTCGTCCCACGCGCCGCCCGGCCCGTCCTGCCGGATCTGCGCATACAGCGGAAACACCTCGACGTGCTCCTCCGAAAACGTCACCAGCGGCCAGAGGGCGTTCCCCTGCGGCCGCCACAGATACGCCAGCGGGCACCGCGCGCCTCCCGCGGCCGGCTTCGCCGCCGCGCGGGCCGCCGCCCCCTCCGTCCGCCCCGTCGCCGTCGCGCACCCCTGCAATGCCCCGGCCGACAGCGCCGCCGCCGCCAGCCACGCCGCCAACCGTTTCATGCCCATGCTTCGATCCCGCCTCGCGGCGGCGGTCCGCGTCAGTCGATCGGCAGGTCGAGCTTCACGTCGGATTCCTGGCGGATCCGCGCGATGAATCCGTCCGCCGTCGTCGCGCTCTGTTCGCCCGCGCGCGTCCGCAGGGCGATGGTCCCCGCTTCCACTTCGCGTTTGCCGAGCACCAGCATGTAGGGCACCTTCTGGCCCTGCGCGGCGCGGATTTTCGCGCCCATCTTCTCGGGCCGGTCGTCCAGCACGGCGCGCACGTCCGCCGCCTTGAGCGTCCGCAACAGGGCGCGGGCCGCGTCGTTCTGCGCGTCCGTCACCGGGATGATGACGGCCTGCACCGGCGCGAGCCACGTCGGGAACGCGCCCGCGTAGTGCTCCGTGAGGATGCCGAAGAAGCGTTCCAGCGAGCCGAGCAGCGCGCGGTGGACCATGTAGGGCCGGTGTTCCTTGCCGTCCGTGCCCGTGTAGGACATGTCGAAGCGCTCCGGCAGGTTGAAGTCGAACTGCACGGTGGACATCTGCCATTCGCGGCCGATCGCGTCGCGCACCTTCAGGTCGATCTTCGGCCCGTAGAACGCGCCGCCGCCTTCGTCCACTTCGTAGGGGATGCCGCAGCCCTTCAGTGCTTCGACCAGCGAGGCCTGCGCCAGTTCCCAGCGCGCCGGGTCGCCCACGGCCTTTTCCGGCCGGGTGGCGAGATAGGCCACGATTTTCTCGAAGCCGAACACCTTCCACATCGCGATCGCGAAGAGCACGCAGCGCCGCACCTCGTCCATCACCTGCTCTTCCGTGCAGAAGATGTGCGCGTCGTCCTGCGTGAAGCCCCGCACCCGCAGCAACCCGTGGAGCACGCCCGCCCGCTCGTAGCGGTAGACCGTCCCCAGCTCCGCCCACCGCAGCGGCAGCTCGCGGTAGGAACGCTTGCGGTCCTTGTAGACCTGGATGTGGAACGGGCAGTTCATCGGCTTGATGAAGAACGTCTGGCCGTCGATGTCCATCGGCGCGTACATGTTTTCCTTGTAGAAGCCCAAGTGCCCGCTCGTTTCCCACAGGTTCGCCCGCCCGATGTGCGGCGTGTAGACCAGCTCGTAGCCGTGCCGGAAATGCTCGCGCTTCCAGAACGCCTCGATTTCCGAGCGGATTCTCGCACCCCGCGGATGCCAGTGGATCAGCCCCGGCCCGACCGATTCTTCCACGCTGAACAGGTCCAGTTCCTTCCCCAGCACGCGGTGGTCGCGCTTTTTCGCCTCTTCCAGCATCCGCAGGTGCTCCTCCAGCGCCTCCTTCGACGCGAACGCCGTCCCGTAGAGCCGCTGCATCATCGGCTGCTTCTCGTCCCCGCGGAAGTACGCCCCCGCCACCGACAAAATCTTGAACGCCCCGATGCCCCCCGTGCTCGCCACGTGCGGCCCCCGGCACAGGTCCGTGAAGTCCCCGCACGTGTAGAGCGAAATCGCCTCGCCCTCCGGGATGTCCGCCAAGCGCTCCAGCTTGTACGTCTGCCCCGCCGACTCCAGCATCCCCCGCACTTCCTCCCGCGACTTCTCCACCCGGACGAACGGCGCGTCTTCCGCCGCGATTTTCGCCATTTCCGCCTCGATTTTCGGGAAATCCTCCGCCACGAACCGGTGCGGCGTGTCGAAATCGTAGTAGAACCCGTCCTCGGTCGAAGGACCGATGTCGAACTTCGTGCCGGGGAACAGGCGCCGGACGGCGGCGGCCATCACGTGGGCCGCGCTGTGGCGCATCGTGGAAAGGGGAACTTCGGAAACAGCTTGCTTTTGCATAATGACCGCAAAACCTACCCCTCCCCCGCCCCAAAGTCAACGCCCCCGCCCGCCCCGTCTTGGCAATCGCGCCTTTTTCCGGCAGAATCCTCCCCATGCAACCGCACCCCCGTCTCCTCATGGTCGTCCCCCACCCCGACGACGAAACCCTCACCGGGCTCCTCCCCCTCCGCCTGCGCCTCGAAGCCGGGTGGAGCGTCTCCGTCCTGCCCGCCACCCTCGGCTCCGCCCCCGACCGCCGCGCCGCGCGCAAGGCGGAGCTCCGCGCCGCCTGCCGGGTGCTCGGGTTTTCGCCCGTTTTCCAGCCAGACCCCGAAGCCGAATCCCTCGCCGGAACCATCCGGCGGCTGCGACCCGCGCTCCTGCTTTTCCCCCACGCGGCGGACGCCCATCCCCGCCACCGCGCCACGCACCGCCTCGCCGTCCGCGCCCTCGACCTCGCGGGATTCCCGTGCCCCGTCGCGGAAACCGAATACTGGCACCCCAACCTCCATCCCAACCTGCTCGCCGCCGCGTCGCCCGTCCAGCGCGGCATCCTCCTCCGCGCGCTCCGCTGCCACGCCGGCGAACTCGCCCGCACCGATTACGACCGCCGCCTCGTCCCTTGGATGGTCGACAACGTCCGCCGCGCCGCCGAACGCCTCGGCGGCCCCGGCGCGCCCATGCCGCCCCGCCTCTGGGCCGGCGTCCTCTACCGCCTCCGACTCCGCGCCGACGGCACCTGGCGTCCCCTCCCCCCGCCAAACCCCTTCCTCCGCACTCCCGCCGACCTCCGCGGGCTGGCCGCCGCCCTCCTCGCCGCCGTCCCGCCCGCCCCGGAATCCTGACCCGCCGCGGATTTTCCCCCACCCCCGCCGCCTTTCCTGCGGTGCAAAGCGCAAGATCAAGGAAAAACGGCCTGTTTTCCGCGGAAATCCGTTTTGCCAAGGCTTGGCAAAAACGGCCCGGATTTGCCGAACCTTGGCAAAATCCGGAAACGGCCCGCCGCGGAATTTGCCAAAGCTTGGCAAAAATCCGCTTTTTTTGCCAAACCTTGGCAAATCCCGCGTTTGATTTCCGGGCGGGGCCTGCTATCTTCCCTCCATGCCCCGCACCCCGGAAAACTTCGATTTCTGGTACGCCCTCGCCAACACCGAACTCGTCGAGACCCCTTCCGCGTCCCTCGAAACGTTCGGCACCACCCTCCTCAACTACCGCCTCCTCACCGAGCCGATGGACTCCGTCTCGCGCGTCCGCGTCCGCGAAGGCCGCATCCAGGCCCTCCGCCCCGAAATCCTCACCCCCGACTCCTTTTCCGGCTCGCCCCTCGAAGGGTTCCAGTCCCCCGACGCCGAGGAGTTCGTCCGCTGGCTCAAGGCCCACGCGGGCGACATTTCCATCCTCCGCTACGGCTTCCGCATCCGCCACGAAACCATCCGGGAAACCCTCCTGACCGATTCCCTCGAAGCCGTCCTCGACCGCGTCAAGGACGAGCTCCGCCTCCACCCCGACCCCCTCGCCGCCATCGTCGTCGGCGTCGAGGAACCCTGGGAAGTCTCCCTCCTCAAGCTCCTCTTCGCCGTCGTCCGCCACTCCGCCGCCGCCAACGCCCGCGACCTGCGCGCCGACCCCGACGGCTCCCGCCACGAGATCGAGGCCGCCTTCCGCGCCGCCGCCCGCGACCGCTCCCGCCTGCCCGCCCTCGCCGCCGTCCTCCAACGCCACCGCTGTTTCGAACAGTACCAGGACCGCTTCTTCGCCCTGGTCCGCCGATGAACCCCGACCGCAAAACGAACGCACCATGAAACACAAACCCGGAAAACCCGACATCGTAGCCGTCCTGATGGGCGGCCCCTCCTCCGAACGCGAAGTCTCCATCCAGTCCGGCAGGAACATCGCCGCGACCCTCCGCTCCGCGGGCGTCGACGCCCGCGAAGTCGTCGTCGCCCCGGACGCCACCTTCGACCTCCCCGAAGGCACCACCCGCGCCTTCATCGCCCTCCACGGCGCTTTCGGCGAGGACGGCCAGATCCAGCGCATCCTCGAACAGCGCCGCATCCCCCACACCGGCAACCGCCCCCACGCCTGCGCCCGCGCCTTCGACAAGGTCGCCAGCAAGAACCGCCTCGTCGCCGAAGGCGTCCCCACCGCCCCCGCCGCGTTCTTCCGCAACCACCTCGCCCCGTCGGAGACGCCCATCCCGCACATCCCCGCGCCCCTGCCCCTCGTCGTCAAGCCCGCGCGCCAGGGCTCCAGCGTCGGCGTCACCGTCGTCCGCGACGAAGCCGCCTGGCCCGACGCCATCCGCGCCGCGTTCGCCCTCGGCGACACGATCCTCGCCGAAACCTACATCCCCGGCCGCGAACTCACCGTCTCCATCGTCAACGGCGAAGCCCTCCCCATCCTCGAAATCTTCGCCCCCGACGGCAACTACGACTACTACGCCAAGTACACCCCCGGCGCCTCGCACCACGCCCCCGCCGAACTCCCCCCCGACCTCGCCGAAGCCATCCGCAAGACCGCCCTCCGCACCGCCCGCGCCCTCGACTGCCTCGCCCTCGGCCGTGTCGACCTCCGCCTCCGCCCCGACGGTGCCTTCTTCGTCCTCGAACTCAACAACATCCCCGGCTTCACCGCCACCTCCCTCCTCCCCGACGCCGCCCGCGCCGCCGGCTGGTCCCCCGAAGAAACCTGCCTGCGCATCCTCTCCGCCGCCCGCTGACCGCCCGAACCTTTTGCCCCGCCCGAACGCTTGAACACCGGAAACACAAGGAAAAACCCATGAAAAAACGCCTCGCCGCCCTCGTCCTCGCCGTCCTCGCCCTCGCCGCGCCGCCCGCCGCCCGCGCCGACGGCATCCCCCCCGGCCTCCGCGCCGAAGCCAACGCCGCCCTCCAAAAGGCCGCCGCCTGGCTCGCCGCCCGGCAGCAGGAAGACGGCCACTGGTCCAACCCCGACACCCCCGCCCTCACCGCCCTCGCCTTCTGGGCCCTCCACGACGCCGATGCCGCCGCCTACGCCCCCGCCATCGACCGCGCCCTCGCCCACCTCCTCCGCTTCGTCCGCCCCGACGGCTCCATCTTCCAGCCCCCCACCCCCGAACGCCGCGGCGGCGGCCTCGCCAACTACAACACCGCCGTCTGCATGATGGCCATCCACGCCCTCGGCCGCTCCGACCTCGTCCCCGTCGTCCAGCGCGCCCGCACCTTCGTCGCCGCCACCCAGAACCTCGGCGAAAGCGAATACCGCGGCGGCATGGGCTACGACCCCCACTCCCCCCGCGGCGACTACGCCGACCTCTCCAACTCCTACATGTCCTACGAAGCCATGCGCGCCACCCAGTCCGTCGAAGACCTCCGCGCCGAAGGCGACCCCAAGGCCGACCTCGACTGGGACGCCGTCCAGCAGTTCCTCGCCCAGGTCCAGAACCTCCCCTCCGTCAACCCCCACCCCTGGGCCGGCGCCGACCCCGACGACCTCGGCGGCTTCGTCTACACCCCCAACGCCGGCGGCACCCCCGCCCCCCGCGGCCCCCGCCCCCCCGAAGCCCGCCGCCCCGTCCCGCCCCCCGAAGACTGGCCCGACCCCGTCCCCG
>Ga0310786_10001049_pt1 | contig 44439 bp, 46 predicted proteins | sample AusTroGonzalo_MG_FD_203881 | JGI IMG/M metagenome (GOLD analysis project Ga0310786, IMG submission 203881) | Bovine rumen microbial communities from tropical cattle in Woodstock, Queensland, Australia - Gonzalo_03 (v2) (version 2) | ecosystem: Host-associated > Mammals > Digestive system >...
GTCCGTCAGCTGAGGACCAGGCAGCAGTATTTCCAGAAGGCCGGCAAGTTCGCCGAGGCCATGGAGCTTGCCAGGACCCTTGAGGAGCTGTTCACCGTTGCGCTGGACGGCTATATGCGCAAGGCCGAGAGCGAGGCCGTCGTGTTCAGCACGGAGTCCTCCGACGTTCCGGGGAAGGACAAGGACGAGATGATGGAGAAGCTCACGGTGATGTTCATGGCCTGTGACGTCATCGAGAGTGCCGTGATGGACATGAACAGCATCCTGCACAGGACGAAGCCCGACGTTACGATAACGGCCTTCGACGATATCCGGCAGCTGTCGGACATGGCGAAGACGAAGCTCAGGTACCTGCGGGAGAGGGGTGACCTCATGGAGGACCTTGTCTGGGGCGAGAAGTGTGACAACATGTATGAGATGATGTCCAGCAAGGCGCGAAGCATCATACGCAAGCGCAGGGACGATGCCGGCTGGGGCAGGAATATGGAACGCTATGGTTCAGAGGAAAAGGATAGTCAGGGACAGGGAGCCTAAGAAGGCTGAGCTTCACCGTTGCGGGGACTGTTCCCATGCTGTTCCCGTCATGGAGCCGAAGAACCTGCTGAGCATCGACGGCAGGCCCACCCTGGGCACCTGTCCCTTCTGGAAGGAGTCGCGCTGTGTGCTGCTCAGCTGGCGCGTATGCTGTGAGCATTTTGAACAAAAAGATATAGAGCTATGATTGAAATTCTATTGTATGTCGTACTTGCCGCGTGGATAGCTCCTGCGGCGTTGAGCTACCTTATCGTGGCTGTTGATACGGGGGACTGGAGCCTGGACCTTGAGAAGGACTGGACGCTCTTCGCTCCCGGGTTGTGTCTTGTCACCTTCTTCTTTGTGCTTATGATTTTCATTGACGAGAAACTCTTTAACAGATAGGCTATGATTACCGACGAGAACGGAATGACGACGATGGAGGCTCCCGAGATTCCCGGGGAGCAGCTGGTACATTATATTGTCAAGGACTACAGGCGTATGTTCCTTGAGCGTGCGAGGATGGACGGTAAGATTGAGAAGTACCGTAACACCATAGGGCGCATGAACAACCACATCTACGCCCTGCACAGGGTCGTGGAGCAGCAGGAGAAGATTGCCAGGACGATGGCTAAGATGCTGAAGAAGGCGGGCCTTCCCCTTCCGAAGGAGTATACGGACTTCAAGCCTTTAAAGTTCAGATAGGAATCAGAAAACTAACGATATATGAAAGACAGAGAAGTTATTGACAAAATCTATAGCCAGCTGCTAAGCATCTGTACTGGCTATGATTATGAGTTCAGCTCGCTGCGCGGCAGCTGGGGCTACAAGACCAGCGAGAACTACCAGCGTAACATCATTACGATGAACAAGAATGCCAGGAAGCTCGGCAGGGAGTGTCCCGTGCTGTTCAACGACGGCGACTTCTGGCTCTTCGACGGGAAGATTTACGTTCCCATCCGCGAGGAGCTGATAGTGGCGGCGTTCTTCCTGCTCATCGAGCACCTTGAGATTCTCCCTGCCTTGAACAACAAGGTGTATGCGAAGACCTTCACTGACGCCATCAGGTACTACAACCCGATGGTTCAGTCGAGGAACCTGGTGGCCTTCGAGAACGGCGTGCTGGACATCGGTCCGATACTGCGCGGCAAGCAGCCCATCTTCTACGACCATTTCGACCACCACTTCCATGTGACGTACTACCATCCTTACAAGTACGACGACAGGGCGAAGTGTGTCAAGTGGATGAATTTCCTCCATGAGGTGCTTCCCGACAAGAACAGCCGCGTGATATTGCAGATGTTCCTCGGCCTCGGCCTTATCGACCAGTCTGAGGTGTACCTGCCCTACGAGGGCAAGGATGCCGCGCGTGTGGAGCTGTGCCTGCTGCTCATCGGTAGCGGTGGAAACGGCAAGAGCGTCATCTACCGTACCGCACGCGGCGTATACGGCTCCGAGCGTGTCAGCGAGGTTCCCTATGTCGACCTGACGATGACCGGTGACGAGGGCATGCGTGCAAGGCTTGCCCTGCGTAACAGGGTGTTCAACTGGAGCACGGAGGAGAACAGCAGGGACTTCTGTCGCAGGAATACCGCCATCTTCAAGAAGATTGTCAGCGGCGAGCCTGTCATGGACCGCAAGCTGGGCGGTAACGTCACGAAGAACGACAACCTGCCGTACCTGGTGTTTCACCTCAACGAGCTGCCCTACCCCGACGACCAGAGTCTTGGTTTCCTGCGTAGGTTGCAGTTCATCAGCTTTGATATTACCGTGCCTAGGGAGCGTCGTAACCCTCGCCTTGCGCAGGACCTGATTACTAACTACCCCGGCATCTTCAACTGGATAGTCAGGGGAGCCAGGGAGGTGGTGAGGAAGAGGTTTATCTTCCCGTCCTGCGAGGGACACCGCCGTCAGATGCTCCTCGCCCAGCTGCGCACGAATCCCGTGGTGGCGTGGCTCAACGCCTATCAGATGCGCCCAGAGCCTAACGCCCAGAGTGAGATTGGCGAGTATATCTCCTTCAAGGACATCAACGACAGCATCTCGCAGTTCTGCACGGACAACGATGTCGAGATGCCGTCGCAGCAGAAAATCGGTGCTACCATGAACCGCTTTGGTGTCGGCTTCCATAAGGAGCGCAAGGCAGAGGGTATGACCTACCTTGTCTTCGGCTGCACTACCGAGCGTCTCATGCACCCGTATATCATCCTCAACGAGGACCTCTCCGTTGAGTACGACAGTGACAAAGGAACATTTATTGACGAAAACGATTAACTATGACAGAGAAAGAATTAAACATTACGCTGAGAGAGATGGCCCGTAAGGTCGGGCTGTGTGACGAATGGTATGAGGCATGGAGTGACGACGACACTATCGACGAGTGCCTGCACCGCTATGTTCGCGGCTTCGATTTTGCCGTGAAGAACGACTGGCCGCCGCTTGACTTCTGCCGTGAGAACTTCCGCAAGGAGGAGCTGCACAGGCATAATATCTACCTTGACGACAACCCCCTCATCGATGAGGCCAACAGCGGCTACTATATCTTCCTTGGCAAGAGCGTGGCGACGATATACGTCAAAGGCCTCAAGGTTGTCACCATCTACTGCCGCCATGACAGCGTGGTGAACGTCATTGCCTCGGAGGGTTCGAGGGTGTTTATCCATTATTACGACCAGAGCGACGGCAATTTCCGTTGCGACAAGCATAGCAGGGTTAAGACTTATAGAAAGTAACGATTATGGAAGAAGTAAAGATAATGCCTTTTGGACAGAAGGCGAGAGTTGGTAATTTTTCGGTGTTGAAATACACCAAGTCATTAACGAAGCGTGAGGTGGAGCAACTCCGCACGGATATCGCGCCGCATATCCGCAAGCACTTGCAGCGCGGCGGTCTGCCGTATATCAAGGTGGAGGCCATCAGCGGTATATGGGCTATCGAGTTCTGCTGCAACACGAACGTGTTCGGTATGATTGACGGTATCATTGGAAGCGGTGACAAGAATAAGATGACGACGTTGGCGCATATCTTCAATATGTGGTATATGGACACCTGCCTTCCTGGCGACGCGCAGTACCAGGAGGATAAGGCGAAGGCTATCAAGGGCTATATGAACCGCTGTAATGCCAAGGCTGTCAGCAAGGAGGAGGATGACAAGACTCTTGATGAGCTGAGAGCTGACGAGGAACACCGTGCTGCCATCGTTGATATGGCACAGAAAATCAAGGAGGACGGCCATGAAGGTGACGAATAGGATTATAGAGATTATCGAGGACCATGAGAGTATCGTGCAGACCCTCGACGGCATCGTCTGTGCCATTGAGAACGGCACGGAGCTGCCGAACTACATCCCCGTGCTTCACGACACGCTGATAACGGACCATCTCGGCACTATCTGTGAACACTTAAAAAAGGGCAGACATGAATAAGTTTGGTGCGAAGAAGCAGGGCGGATACGACTCGAAGATTGAGAAGGTCATCGAGGATAAGTACGGCGTGTTGGAGAAGGCCGGCCTTATCCGTGGCCTGCATAGGAACAACAGGCATTTCATTATCATTCCCGAAATCTCCGAGCATGTTGTCGTTGAGAAGCAGCTCAAGACGAAGGTCAAGCGGATAGACAAGAAGATTATCGAGGAGAAAGAGGCCAGATATACCCCTGACTTCCTGTTCTTCGACTGTGAGACACAGGAATATGTCATGCTTGAGATAAAGAGCTTCATTACCAAGCGGCAGACGGACTATCCGCTTCGCCGTAAGCTGATGAAGCACATCATCAGGCAGCATAATATGAAGGGTCGTGGCCAATGGCGTTTTGACGAGATAGAGGTGTAGTATGGTTAGCAAGGATTTTATAGAAGTCACGGCTCTATATGACGGCAAGAAGGCTGCCATCCGTGCTGAGTATATCGAGAGCGCCATCGATAATGCCGAAGACAGGAACGGCGAGGAAATCAAGCTTGCATGCCGAACCATCAACTATGCTGGCCGCAGCATCAATGTCATCGAGAGCTGTGACGAGATTCTCGATATGATATTCCATGCCGAGTTATAAGGGAGGGGACATTTTGTCCCCCACCCTTACGGCCAACACGGCAGATGATGGTCATAGTTTCCGTATAAAACGGGATATGAGCCATACCGCACCGTCGAAGATGGCATTGCCTGCGACATTGCTCGACAGGTCGTACCACCATGACTGTCTGCGACGTATGTCGCGTAGCAGGTATAGCATCATCCTCTCCTCGTCCGTCATACCTCGAAATACTTCCTGATGACGAATTTGCCGTCGGAATCCATGAGCTTGTCCAGCGCGAGGGCATGTACGAAGGCGAACAGGCTGTCGTCCTTGACGAACTTCCTGATGCTCTCCGAGGAATCCGACATAATCATGTTCATTGTGGTGTACAGCGCGCAGCGGTTGTAGCACGGCCATTCCTCAAGGTCGTATCCGGCCTGTTCCATGGCAGCCTTCCACTGGTCCTTTGCGTATTCAGATAATTATTAGTACCTTTGCAGCCGCTTCTCACCAAATGACTAAGGAATACAATATTCCCATGTATCAACAAGAAGGGTATAACAGGCCCTCGGCAGTGATACATGGGAATAATTAATAGAAGTGAGAAGCTATTATAGATTGTCGGGGGCCTTTTTCTTTTTGAACTCCAACTTATACTTGCAGGTATTGCATCTCTGATATATACAGTCTTGACATCCTGTAGGATATTTCAACGGGACATAGAAATGGATGGTGCTGTCGTCCTGCGACACTTCGTCCTGTTTCATGCGCGTAACATCGACGATGAGCTTGTTAGTGTCGAGCCATTCCTTGCTGCCCACGACCATGGTGGCCTTTGCGGTCTGTAGGTCGTAGAGCATCTGTTCCTTGGACATGGCGGTGTCAATGATGGCACTGCGTTCCTTGTTGGACGTCTTTCTGACGGCTTCCTTCTGACGTTCTGAAAGTACGCTCTTGGTCTCGTCGATACGGTTTTTGACCGGCTGGTGCTGCAAGAGCTTTTCCACCTCTGCCGCCAGGGCCTTCTTTATCCATGTGGCACCTTTTCTGAATGCCATGATATATGCGTCGTTAGGCTCCCATCCGACAGCTACAAGGTCTGCGAACACCAGCTGTTCGGCAGTCAGCTTGAGGCTTTTACACTGTGCCGTAGTCTTCTTTGACAATTCGAAATCCATAGCTTATCTCTTTAGTGTCCGTCTCCAGTTGTTACGCCCCGGCCAGTTACGGTTGTCGTCATAGACGCGCCCTGACTCGTTTGGACGTCCTCCGTTACCCGTATTAACGTCCTGTCCAGAGCTTGCCGTAGCCTTGGCCTTTCGGATTTCCTCGTTGGTCTTGGCACGCATCTCTATGATACTGTAGCGGGCGTCGAGCTTTCGTTTGTCGAGGTCCTCCCGGATGATACGCTCAATCTCGTCGTTACGGGAATACTTGGGAATACGCTCCGAACCCGTCTGCTTTGACAGGAATCCGTTCTGGATAGCCGTGGCGAGATTCGTTACAAGCTCGCTGTCGTTTTGGTGGATGTACGGCTCTATCCATGCGTTGATTGGCAGCTCGATGAGCGACGCCTGGCAGTCTTGCTCGTAGCCGTATCCGTACTTGACGAAGTATACCATCTCTTCCAGCGGGTCTTGTAGTTTCTGGCAGTCGTGGATGGCCATCTCGATAGCCGGCGAGAACAGCAGCTTGACGGCTACACCCGGCAGGTCTCCCGATTTCAGCTCCGGCGGCTTGACTCCGAAGGCCTGTTCGTAAATCATGTCGTAGAGCAGCTTGAGCTGTGTGTTGAAGGCGGCAGAGACCTCTGCCTTGTCGAGGAATCCGGCAGAGCCGTCTTTGTCCTCAATCTCGATATACTTGACAGCACCCGTAACCTCGTCAGGCTGGAATGTCACGCCGTCGCCCTTTGACCACATAATCGGGAAAGCGTAGGCACGGTTGTTCTCGCAGAAGTAGCTGAATGCCTCCTCGTAGGTCTCGATGGTAGCCTGTGACGGCAGGAAGCACGGCCCGGACTCCTCTCGGTAGTACACTACGGGACACCTGTCGTATCCGTGTTCCTTCTCTTCGTAAATCTCGAATCCGCTGATGCCGAAGATTTCCTTGATATACTGCATGATGCCGCTCTTGGCGATACCACGGCGTGCGCGGTACAGCTTCTTGTCGTCCCAAATCTCGACATACTCATTGGAATACTTTCCGTTCTCGTCGTAGTCCGCGTACTTGCGGGCAAAGACCTTCATCTCTCCCGTGATGCTGTCCCGGTGCGGATAGAGCGTGTCGCCGTTAAGGTACGATAATGTACGTGCGCGGGCGCGACCCTTGTCGTCGAAAAAGAACACCATTGCGGCGTCGCCGACAATCTTGTATTCCGTGAACTTGTAGAAGTTGTACTCCATGTCCATGTCGAGCCAACCCTGCCGGAACGTGGTGAACAGCTCCTGCTTACGGTCCTCCTCGTCTTCAGAGCCTACATTCCCCGACAGCTCGAACTGGATGTCGTTTCCCGTGATATGCACGCGCTGCTTGGTGGCTATCACCTGCTGGAATGCAAAGGCCGTGCGGATGATAGGCTGTATGTATTCCTTCTTCGTTTCCGGGTCAACCCTTCTGACGTCGGGATAGAGTGTTGAGTCGTTGATGGCATGGCCAGACGGATAGTACATACGCAGGAAGTCAGCCTGCGTGAGGATTCTCATCTTCAACGGGTCGTTAGGTTCTGCGACCTTCTGGCCCCTTTGGACGACACGATGTGCTTTGTACCCCGAAGGCAGTACCTCGAAGAAGGGCTGCCTCGTAAGGATTTCTTTGAAATTCGGCTTTGTGTTACCCATAATCTTTTATCGTTTTTATATACACCATGTATTTCTTGCTTTCCTATGCTTCTTGATGCGAAGCTTGAACATCTCGCGGAACAGGAGCGACTCGAAGAAGTCCGGCGAGTGGCCGATAATCTTCTTCATATCGTTCTTGTTGATAATCTGGAACGCCTTGCCTATCGAGTCCTGCGTTCTGCGTATACACTTGCGCTCGCGCATGAGGATGTCGCGGAGCTTCATCTTTCCGTATCCGTGTCCGTCGAAGACCCTGTCGAGCAGATGGTGGTCGATGGATATGGCGTTATCCCTGAAGTCCTTGTAGAGCATAACGGCACACTGGGACTTGAGGTCCTTGTAGAGCTTCTTGATGCCGTCCTCCTGTTTCTTGTCAGTGGCTATCGGCGCAGCCTGGTTGATGAACTTCACCGCGTCGGGCAGGTGTCCTTCGAGAATCTGTCCGATGCCCTGGAAGTCGTAGACGACATTCTCCTCCTGTACGCCCCACAGCGACAGCTGGGCCTTGGCGACATTCTCGAAGGTCTTCGAGTCGAATCGGCAGACGTATACGTCCTTGATGTGCATACCCTCCCATAGCCAGAAAACTGCATTGTCGCCTCCCTGCAAGGCCACGTCTATGGAAACGTACAGCGTGTCGTCCTCGTTCTGATAGGCGTTGTCATACATGTTTATCATGTCGTCCATCTTGATGAGGTCGTCTCCTGCCGAGCGGAACTTCCAGTTGCCGTCGAGGTCCCTGCTCTGCTGCTCCTCGTCCTGGTTCATCAGGTTACCGATATATCCAGGGTCCGATTCCAGCAGTTTCTTGTTGTCGGCCAGCTTGGCCTCGACGAAGCACACCGACTTCACGGATATCTCCGCAGGCGTTCCGCATGACGAATATTCCGGACGCCAGTGTTTCATAATGTCGTCCCTGCACATCTCGAAGACCTCTTCGCGGGAGTCTCCCCATACCACTTCGCCGACGTCGTTGGTAGGCATGTAGACGTATTTCACCACGCTGTCCATTTCGGGGATAGGAAGACCGGTCTCCCGGTCGAGCCATCCTCCGTCGAACAGGAACTGTGCCACCCACGAGTCCGGGTCCGGGTTGCATGTTCCCCAGAACCGTGAACGGATATGGTAGGCGTTACGGTTGTCTGTAAGCAGGTACTTGAACTTACGGAACGGGCAGTGCGTAATCTCGTCGATGCCTATGAATGCGAACTGCTTACCCTGGAATCTCTTCTTGAACGACTCCCAGTCGCCCTCATAGTACGAGAACTTGAGGAATCCTCCCGTGTAGAAGTTCCATGTCATGTCGTTTCGCGACTTGTTGTAGATTCCGTACTGGTCGAACACCTCATGTGATACCTCCTCAAGGTCTTCAAGGTCTGGTTTTTCATTACGCAGGATGATGCTTCTGAAGTTCGGATTTTGACAGTCTTTTAGTGCTTCCAGAAGCAAGCTATAGCTTTTGGACCCGCCTCTGCTGCCTCCGCCTATTGTGATGTCAGCAGGAGATGAGAGCATGTTCTCCTGGCCTCCGAGTTGAGCGACAATATTTCTTGACTTATTCTCATCCCGAAGGCTCTGAACATACTCCTGCGTAAAAATACGCTCTCCGTTTGGCATTTTTAGCCCAGAAAATACCTCCATTTTGTATAAAATTGCAATTTCTTTGCAAAAATATGGAAAAATATTTGTTTTTTGCAAATTTTCTGCATATTTTTGCAACTGAAAACGTATATTTATTCAAATTTAATGATTTTTGCCCCTGGCGAGGGGCTATATCGCGGGATGGAGCAGGTGGTAGCTCGCAAGGTCCATAACCTTGAGGTCGTTGGTTCGAATCCCACTCCCGCAACGATGTTACAGAAGCACTGTAACGCGCTAACGAAAAAAAAACAGGATAACATGGAAAGAGAAGAACTCTTACAGGAAGTTCAAAGTGTGATTGAAGCCGACGGAAAGCAGCTGTCACGTTCAATCAGTGAAGAGACTATCAACGCAGAGCTTGATGACGAGCTGGAGAACATCGGAGATGACGAGGAGGCCAACAAGGCGGTATACAGCCGAATTGCGAAGCGTCTTCTGAGAATCGACGGAAATATCCATTCGAATGTCAGCCGCGAGGTTAAGGAGTACAAGGCCAAGGCCGCCAAGCCCCCGAAATCTGGTGAAAAGACTCCGAAGAACGGAGAGGGGACCGAAGATGATGAGGAGATGCCCAAATGGGCAAAAGCCATCACAGACCGTCTCGACACCATTGAGAAGTCCCGTAATGACAGAGCTGCCGCAGAGGCGAAGAACGCCGCAGTAGACGCTGTCAAGAAAGGCCTTAGAGAAGTTTTCAAGAAGGCGAATATCGAAGTCAACGAGTACATCTACAGACAGACACTCCGCGACCTTGAGATTCCGGAACAGGAGGAAGGCACGTCCGTCGATACTGATGCCCTCATCAAGAAGATGGAAAGGTCCTACTACAAGAACCTGAAAGAAGCAGGTCTTGACAAGAAGGAAACCGCAAAGCCGCACAGCGGTGCCAAGAACCAGGGAGGGAACGCTTCTTCGCTTCTCGACGACAAGTTCAAGAAGAAAGGCCTCCGCGAAGGCTGGGGCAAGAAAGACTAAACTTGTCCTTTTTAGGTAAAAAGATTGTTTCACTAAAAGACGAAGACAGATGAAAAAGGTATTTCAGACTGGCAACACTTTTGACACTCAGTCATTCAGTGTTGGTCACGCCCGCAAGGTGTGGCGTCGTATCGAGGAGCAGCTTCCCGGCGGCTTCGTGATTAAGAATGTGTCTGACTTTGTTTCGGCAGGCCTTATCCGCAGCGGTATGGCCATCGTCAAGGATGACACTCAGGGTGCTGACGAGAAGGACGTGAAGGTTCTTCCCTGGGCTACTGTTAAGGCAGCAGCCGGCAGCATCGACTCTCTCGGCATCATCGGCTTCTTGCAGGAGGACGTTCCTGTGGCAAGCGCACAGACTTTTGCTACTGCAAATGTCATTGTGAAAGGTGAGATTTACGGTTATATGCTTGGTGACACTCAGTCAGACGCAGCTACCATTGCGGCAGCTGTCAAGGGTATGACCCAGAAGAACGGCTTGAATATCCGCGTAGTGGATTAAGTCAGAGTTTAACAAATAAGAAAAGTTCAGAATATGAAAACTATTCCCGTAACTTTGCGCGACATGATTAACCTCGGCCTGTACGGCGAGAACTGGCAGACCTTCGTAGACCACTACGAGGAGAAGTTCGATGCCATCACGGTGGAAGGTTTCTCTTTCAGCCCCGTAAGCATGGGCTACACCTTCGCGCAGATGCTTTCAAAGGTGGGTGCCCAGGTGCTTCCTACCTATGTTGACCCTGAGAGTGAGGGCTACGAGAAGCCTCTCGGCTACGCTGAGGGTAAGACCGGCAACATCCCCACGCAGAAGTTGTACTACTCCGTGAACCGCGTGCTGGTTCGTGAGCAGATGCAGCTCGCTCAGCGTTTTGGTGAGATGGCTCTCGACGAAGAGATGGCTGACGTTATGTTCAACCTGCTCGACGAGGGTACCGACGGTCTGATTCAGTCGTTCTGGAACGCACTGAACCACCAGCGTCATCAGGTAGTTTCTAAGGGTGAGTTCACTATCAACGCCACCAACAACCCCCGTGGTATCAAGGGCGTTACCATCGGTTTCAACATGCCTGTGGCCAACCACGACGTGCTGACCGGTCAGGACCGCTGGTGGACTGATGCCGACCGTACCACCGAAGGTACGAACTCGAACCCCATCATGTACCTCAAGAACCGCGTGAAGGACATCCGTCGTGTTCTCCATTACAACGGTCCGTTGAAGATGGAGATTTCTCAGGACTTGTGGGACGACATGCTGGGTCACAGCAAGGTGCTGCCTCTCGTCAGCTCTTACATCTACCGTAACATCTCAAGCGACACCGTCCGTGGCGACCTCATCCAGTTCGACTCCGACGAGGTCTACAAGGAGGCTATCCGCAAGATGATTAAGGTCGATGAGATTAAGGTCCAGGAGACCTACGCATACGTCAGCAAGCCTGGCGTGAATGCCGACGGCGAACCCGACCTCATCGAGGAGCGTATCGACAACTTCGACCCCAACAATATTGCCTTCATCCCCACGGGTGAGCTTGGTAAGATTCAGGGTGTCCAGCCGTTGTCTATGGGCTATGATGCCGACAAGGTGGCCTACTCTATGGGTAACCGTCTGTTGATTGAGCAGGAGGACATGCCTCGTACTCACAGCATCAACGTGAACGGTGAGATGGCTCAGCTGTGTGTTCCTAACGCCATCCTGCACATGTACATCAGTACCGTGTGCGGCGGCCCCGCAGGTTCAAGCAGCTCGTCTACGGCAAGCTCAAGCTCTGAGGCAAGCTCAAGCTCTGAGGCAGCAAGCAGCTCGTCCGGCGATTAAAGGCTGATAACCGGCGGTAGTGGCCTCACGGCTGCTATCCGCCGATTGTTTAACAAGTAAGACGTAGTAGATATGGATTTTTCAAGACAAGTAAACTACCAGTCAGACTTTGACGTCCTGCTGCACATTGTCGATTCCGAGAACCGCGCAGTCGGCTTCCCCGATTTCGACTTTGTCCTCGTCTTTACCACCAGTGGTAACAACAAGGTCGAGGCAGGCCAGCAGGACGGCGTACAGCGTAACGTGGAAGACAAGGACGGCGACGTCCGCATCGTGTTCAACAGCCACAAGCTGCTTCCCGGCAAGCTGAACCTCGAAGTCCGCACGAATATCGCAGACGAGACGTACCCCGACGGCAAGAAGCTGACGGTGTTCAAGGTTGCCGACACTAACATCACTCTTGTCAGTGGTGACAGCGACGCTACCACAGGTCTGAAGATTGACGTGAAGCTGCCGTTTGCATATCAGAAGGAATCTTCATCAAGCTCTTCGTCTTCTGTCTCTGACAGCAGCGAGGGCTAAAAGTCATCAAGCTATGAGCGAGAATAATGAAGCCAAAAAGATTCGCACGGTCGAGGACTACCTCTTCGGCTGTGTGAATTTCGCCGTTCCTGAAGATGCCGTACAGCATGTCGCCGACGAGAGGAACTTCCCGCTGGACATGAATGCCAACGACCTCGAAGTCAAGGACAGGCTTCTGATGAAGGCCGACCTGTACAAGTGGATAATCCTCGGTCCTGGCAAGGTTAACGACGTCAAGGACACCGATAACGGCTGGAGTCATGCGGGAGGCGGATATACGCTGTCTGCCGACGACAAGAAGCTGCTTATGGGCGAGGCCAACGAAATCTACGAGAAGTACGAGTCTGGGAGCGTCTTTGGAAAGAAGAGAATCCGCATGCGCAGCGCGGGTATCATGCCTGCCTACCGCGACACGGATGGAGAGCCGTTACCGAGAAAACCCCTGTAAGCTATGAGAAAAGTCACCGTCAACAACCCGCGTTATCCTCACTACATCCGTATTATACGGAAGCAGGAGAGCGACTGGCTGTCCGACAAGCAGGACGAGCAGGATTTCGTGGTGTATGCAGGTCCAGGCCGTAGCTATACCGACACTACCACCGTCGGTGACGGCAAGGTGGACACGAACAAGCGCAAGGCGAGCATTCCCGTGCGTTTCGACTGCTGGAACGAGTACATTCCTATGAGCGGTGACATTCTCAAGGTTGTCAAGGGTTCCATTACCGAGGAGTGGGAGGTGAAGGACTTTGAGCCTGACAACGACCGTTCCGTGGTCTACGGAGAGATGAACAGGAACTTCAATATGGAATGAGGATATGGCAAGTTCTAAATCCTACATAAAAGGTTTCTTTGACAATATCAGGGAGCGCGTAGAGGACAGGGCCGAAAAGAATCTCAGAGAATCCCTTCCGATGCTTGCATTTCTTATGCACGAATACGCATTGGAGGAGATGAAGAAAAACAAGAAGTCCTCGATGACAGGTAACTGGATAAACTCTTTTGGAATCGCACTATACAGGGATGGACGATTTGTAGCTGTGGCCACCTCTCACGACGAAGAAGGTCAGACTCCAGTACATATTACACTTGCAGCTGGAGACACCTTTAATCAGTGGGAAGTCCGTTATGACGGCAAGAAGCAGTTTCATGCGTTTACCGCAACACAGGGTACTGAGCATTTCTATGCCAACGAAGAAGTAATCGAGTGGCTTCAGAAATACCCTCCTACGAGAAAAAAGGGATTTTCCTTCAGGGCTGTCTCAGTAGTTGATTACACAGACATCGTTGGTGGTGAAAAAGTATTGCTGAGACTTGCTGACGACTTCGAGAACATGGGTGGAATAGTAACTGAATACAACTTAGGTTAAGGACAATGATTGAACCAGAGGATATACAGAAGGTGATGGGAAAGCGGGCCCAGAAGGTCTGCGACAAGGTCTACCAGGAGCGTCCCAATGCCACGACATCGAAGCTTGACGCTTTCATTGTTGTGTCGCTTCCGTATTCGGAGTCTAACAAGACTCTCGGCGAGGACGACGACTGGTGGCTGGACGAGACGGTTGTTTTCGACATATATGTCGCCGACAACAAGACCGCCGCAAACCCGAAGGAGACAAACGGTGACGTGATGCGCAAGCTCAGGGCCGGCATCAAGGCACTCTTCCCCATCACCGACAAAGCTCTCGGCATCAAGATTACCCGTCCGAGAACCGTGGTAAACTTTTCAAGTGACGGCAACGGCTATCATTACTCTCGCGTACAGGCAAAGATGACTACTATGTATTAATTTCAGTATTAACAATTTAAATGTATAACAACTATGGCAATGAAAACTAAGAAAGAGCTGAAAGACGTGTTTAGCGGACTTTCTGCACTGTGGTATCAGGCCACTGAACTTAACCTGACGAACTTGTCCGGCCTGACAATCAATCCTGCGTATGACCTTCCCGTAAAGGTTGACACCATCAATCTGGAGCAGGGCGACCCCACCATCGACCACTACAAGGTTATCGGTCTTCCCGGTGACTGGGTGACTTCCGCCGAGGCAGGCGACATCGACCTGTCTTTCCGTGTTCCCACCAAGCACACCGACGTGCTGAAGATGGCCTACGGCGCAGATGCCGTTAAGGAGTCTGTCTCCGCCACCGTTGACGGCGTGGCTTATGCTGGTACCGGCCTCGTGCTCCAGCAGAAGAAGATTGACGGTACGTTCATCTTCGTCAACGAGGACAAGACCAAGCTGTTGGTTCTGACCAACACCTCTCTGTGGGCAAAGCCCGTTCTCGACCAGGACGCCAAGGGTGTGTTCGCCATCGACTTCAACGGCTCTATCGAGTCCGACGGTGTCAATCCCGACATTCTGTTCCTGACCAAAGCTTCTGCCAGCAGCTCTTCTGGTGACTAACCTTTTCCAATAGGTATGAATGCAGGGGGCAGTGGGGGTTTCCCTACTGTCCCTTTTTAATTTTACGAAAAGAAAGAATCCAATGAACGATTATAAGATTTGGGTAACCTATCATAAGGACGAGCAGGTTTCCGAGTACGGCCTGAAGGACGACGACACGCATATTCTCTTCGCCACGCACAAGGATATTGCCGGTAAGAACATAAACCCGATGAATCCCGTACTCTCGGAGATGGTTACGATGTGGTATGTCTGGAAGAACCCATCTGCCAAGAGCAGCTATGTCGGCTTCAACCACTACCGCAGGCGTTTTGATGTCGCCGGGCTTCCTGGCAAGGGTGAGTGTCAGGTGTTCAACATCAAGGATTTCGGTCAGCAGACCATCTATCAGCAGTATTGCCAGTGGCATAACGGCAAGGATATGGACGTCATGCTCGGCATTCTCGAAAGCAAGTACGGTAATGGTAACGTGTATTCCAAGCACATTCTTGAAGGTACGCGCCTTGTGTCGAACTGTTGTTTCCTGATGAAGTGGGGCGACTTCACAAAGCTGTGCAAGTTCCTGTTCCCTCTGCTTGACGAGTATGCCGCCCAGTGCGGATGCAGCACCGTAGAGGACTGGCACGAGAAGACCGTAAAAGACTTCGGCGACAGACGTATCGACTATCAGATGAGAGGCGCGTCGTTCCTTGCTGAGCGTCTTGTGTCGGCATGGATAATGAATAACCTCTCTCCGTATATCGGACACATGAATGTGGCTGTGGTGCACTACAATACGCCAGAGCTTACTGAGGCAGCCATTCTGTCACTTAAAAAGCATACCCCCGGATGCCGCGTGTACGTCTTTGACAACAGCGACAAGAAGCCGTTTGTGACGAAGATGGACAACGTGGAGGTTATCGACAACACCAAGGGTCAGCTTATCGACTTCGAGAAGGTCCTTGAGGCTTATCCGGAAAAGTGGGAGCGCGACGTGAAGAAGAGCAACTACGGCAGTGCCAAGCATTCGTTGAGCGTGGAGAAGCTGATGGAACTGATTCCAGAAGGCTTTGTACTGATGGACAGCGACGTGCTTTTCAAGGGCAGCATCAAGAAGCTGTGGAACAGGAGTGTGGCCTGTGCTGGTACCGAGGAGGTAAAGCATAACATACCCCTTCTGATGCCGTTCCTGTGCTATATCAATGTTCCTGTGATTGCCGAAAACGGCATCACCTACTTCAACGGCGAGAAGATGTGGGCCTTGAGTAATGTAGAGCCCAACCAGTACTACGACACCGGCGCATGGTTCCTTGAGCAGGTCCGTAGTAAAAACCTTCCCGTTGAGTATGTTAATATCTGGCAGTACGTGATACACCTCGGTCATGGCAGCTGGAGAGGTCAGAACTCAGAAAAGTGGCTGAAGGAAAACGAGCATCTATGGAAGTAAGGACGATAGACTATGTAGTACCCATGGTGTTTCACAACGATACGCTGTGGCAGCAGGACTTCAGGAAGGCCAACCGTGTGTATGACGAAGGCAATCCCTATGACTTCGTGCGTTTCCGCAGCTGGAATACCGAACACCTGCTGATATGCTGCGTAAAGAGGTTTATGCCGTGGGTACGCAATATCTTCGTCATACTGGCGCGTGAAAGTCAGAAGCAGGACTGGATGGACGATGAAGGAGTGAAGGTGGTGTATCACCGCGACTTTATCCCTGAGAGGTTCCTGCCGACTTTCAACAGCTGCGCCATTGAGATGTTCGTGTACCGCATTCCGGGACTAAGCGAATATTTCCTGTACGGCAACGATGACATGTTTCCCGTCGCACCTCTTACGGAGAAGGACTTCTTTGAGGACGGTGTGCCGTGCCTGCATCATGGAGAGAAGCCTTTTCCGCAGAACCCGAATATCTTCCATCTGTTCTGCCGTAGCGGTCAGAGATTCGTGGCAAAGGAGTTTGGGGTGGACTGTAGCAGGATTCTTATCCGTGGCGGCCACAGCATCACGCCGATGCTGAAAAGCACCTGGGAGTACCTGTGGCATCGTGGCAGTGCAGACATAGAGGCCAGCATAACGCCGTTCCGTGACGGCATGAATTTCTGTCAGTGGATAGCCCCGTGTTGGCACTACCTGGCAGGCAACTACATCGACAGGGTTCCGGAGCGTACCTATGTGAGTACGAACAATCCTGTCGAGGACGTGGCAAAAGCCATCGCCACATGCAATGGCATTGTCTGCGTCAATGACAATGAATGTGAGAAGGACTATATGAAATATGGTCGTACCGTTGCAGAAGCAATACAACGAAAACTCAAAGAACAATGAACAAGAATACAGTTGAACAGCCAGGTGTGGAGCTACAGGAGCTGCTTTCGAACATTATGGAGCAGGAACCTGAAACGGTAGTGGTCAGTGGCCACTCCCACAGTATTACATGGCTCAAGAACCGTACCGTGCGAAAGTTCTCGCACATCATGCTGAAGGAGAAGAATCCGTGGAAGCGTAACGTGAAGGTGTGTGCCTGCATCCTGATTAACAGGAGACACGGCCTGCTGACATGGTTTCTCTTGTGGGCATGGTACTGGGCGTACTGGAGATGGCTGTACTATGTAAGGGATATAGACCAGGTAGAGGTCATGGGAGTGCTTGATGCCTCCAAAAAAAAAATTCAGTCGGAGCCATTAGCCGTGGCTACCATATTGGCGACCGCCATGATGGACACGATGATGACGATGGCTCGTCACGAAGCTGGCCCAGCAGAACACGATGGGGAGCGGCCTACTCAATAGGTGAGAAATTCTCTTTCCTCCTTGAGAGGAAGTTCGGCATAGCAGCCTATGACTACTGGTACGGATATTCTGCCGCACAGATAGACCTGATGATGATTGACGGCCCTGTGATAGACTACGGCAGAAAGAAGAGCGGAGGCGGCAACAGTGCTTCCGATGTGAGGGAGATGGACGACTTGGCGGAAGCATACGCCCGTAAGAAATCCGAGGAGGGCAGTATGGTTGGCAAGGAATTCAGTCTTGACGGATTCCTTAGAGGGAAAGTATAAGGTGTAACAATTTAAAACGAGAATATTATGGCAGCTGATAAATTTTGGTTTGATTTCGGTGTTCGCGAAAACGTTCTTCAGAAGCTTGCTGAAATCGAGAAGGCAACGGAAAAGTTGCAGGACAGGATGAGTGGCATTATGAACAGGAAGGACGTTCTTGAGAATGCGGCAACTATAGAGCAGGCTTTTGATAAGATTATCATTGCAAAGAAGCGTATTGCGGACGCCCGTTTGCTTACTACTGATGCAAATGACCTCAAAACGCTCGACAATATGGAGACGAAGCTGACGGAAATTGAAAAGAGGCTAAAAAACGTCTCTTCTATGAGAAGCGACTTGTCCAAGGCCAAGATGGGGACGAAGGGATATGCCAAGCTTCTCGAAATCGAGGAAAACCTTGGTTTGGCTCTTGACAATGTCCGCAGAAAGACAGGGGAAATCACCGAAAAGCATATTGCCGACGAGCGTGCCATGGCTGCCGAGGAAAAGAGGATTGATTCCCTTAAAGACAAATACTACGAGCTGTACAGGATTCGCCAGCAGCTTCAGGACGCCGTACTGCGTGCCACGCCTGGAATAGATGTTACCGAAGCCAACAACAGGATTGTAAAGGCCACTTCTCTTATTGCCGATGTCGTGAATGCAGGGCAAAACGGAGGAAAAATGCCGCTTTCAGTCAAGGGTGCCGAGTACGACGAATGGCTTCGCGGCACCAAAGAGGGTATCCAAAACCTGAATTCCGCCACTGACAAATACAACAAGACTTTGAATACACAGGAGTCTTTGCTTTCGAATCTGGAGCGTCTTGAACTGGATACCGCCAGTCAGAAGAATATCGCAGGCATCAAGAAACAGACCGCAGAATACAATGCCCTTGAGCAGAAGCTTCGCGAGATACAGGACCTGATGAGCAAGGTGAGAGCAGACCAGGCTTCCGTAAAGGGCGGTGCGGCTCCTCTGTATACAAAGGATAAGATTAATACAGAGCTTGAGGCAATCCAGCGTCGGTACAATGAAGCTCTTGCAACAGGCCGTCAGCTTGAGAAGGACGATGCCGACGCCAAGAACCGAAAGGCCGCTGCCACAAGAAAGGCTGCCGAGGCCCTGCAAATGCTTTCCCATGTCAACTCCAACCTCGTAGAAAACTACAACCGTATTGCCGAGGCAGGTTCCCGTGCCCACGGCATCACCGTGCAGTTCCAGCATCAGCTTGCAGGATATGCTGGCCTGTACGGTGTTGAGCGTATCCTGAAATCCGTCATCACCATCGGCGGTCAGTTTGAATACCAACACAAGGCACTTCAGAATATTCTCGGCGACATCCAGCAGGCCAACACCCTGTTCAGTCAGTTGCAAGACCTGGCCATTGAGTCACCGAAGACCTTCATGGAACTGACCAGCTATACCAAGCAGCTTGCAGCCTATCAGATTCCTGCCGACGAGCTGTTCGATACCACAAAACGCCTTGCAGACCTTTCTTCCGGTCTCGGTGTTGACATGAGCCGACTGATTCTTGCCTTCGGTCAGGTCCGTAGTGCTGCCGTGCTGCGTGGTCAGGAATTGCGTCAGTTTACTGAGGCTGGCATTCCGATGGTACAGGCATTGGCAGACGAGTTCACTAAGCTTAACGGACGTGTCGTGACGACCGGCGAAGTATTTGAGCTTATCTCAAAGCGTGCCGTACCGTTCGAAATGGTCAAGAAGGTGATGTGGGACATGACCAACGAAGGCGGTCGGTTCTACAACATGCAGGCCGAGCTGGCAGATACCCTGTATGGTAAGTGGCAGAAGCTGCAAGACCAGTGGCAGATTACCCTTGGGCATATTGCCGAGGCCAACAGCCTGTCTGGTCAGTTCCTGAAAGGAGCACTTGAGGGTATCGTTGCCATTGCTGCATCCCTTGACAAGATTCTTCCGGTGCTTGCTATGTTCGGTGCAGGAAAGCTTTTGAAAGGTATGAATTCTGCATTTTCAACTATCCGCGAGAATTCCGACCAGAAGGCTTTGAATACCATGCTTCTTGCAAAGAACAAGACAGCTCTCAATCTTGAAAGACAGCGTTTGTGGAACGGCAAACAGCTGACAAAGGTTGAGCGTGACCTCGTCGCTAACAGAAACAAACTCGTTGACAGAGACTACCAGCTGCTTGCTATGCAGAACCAGATTTCCGCCAAGAAGGCCCAGCAGCTTATGCTTGACGGAAAGATTGAACGCGCCCATTTTTACAGGCTTTTGCAGATGCAGGGATACACCCGCGAGCAGCGTAAGCAGATTGCCAACAATATCATGCTTGGCAATACGGGAGCCAACAACAAACTGCTTCGTGGTCCCGAAACCGGCATGTCGAAATTCCTTGGAGGTGCATGGAATATGGTTGGCGGGTGGTATGGCGTAGCTACTGCTGCCATCGGAGGTATTATCTCCCTTTACAGTAACGCCATGCAGAAGGCCGCTGAGGCTTCCGATATGGGTAAGGGAGCGGCTAATGACATGCTCTCTTCTCTCAGCGAAGCCAATTCTATATATAACGAGCTTAGCAAGAAGAAACCCGACACGGCGGACAGCTATCAGGAAGCCATCAATAGGATGACTTATGCCCTCAAGGAAAACGGGCATTATACCGACGAAATCAAGAAGAAGACAGAGGATGCAAACCTTCAGGAGAAGTACCGCATCCTGTTTGCCGAATTGCAGAAGGTTTCCGACGAGTACCTTCGCATGAAGGTCAATGTCGAGGCTTATCTTGAGGCTGCCAACAAGACTGGCGGCGGCAACTGGTTTACTCAGATATTCAACGACCCGATGTCGAAGGATATCAAGGACTGGAGTGAGGCTAACATTGAAAAGCGCGTATCTAAGCGTGGCTTGGATAGAATTGGCGCATCACTCAAAGAACAGCTGACCAGATTCTATAAGGATATTGAAAGGTGGAACGAGAAAGAGATGAGCACTCTTGACTGGTCTGCCCTATTTGATAAGCTTTCCGATTATCAGAAGGCCAGCTTTAACAATGTCCTTGGTAGGATGGCTGGAAGCATGAGCTTACCAAAGGAAGAAAGGCAGTATTGGCAAGATGCCGCTGATGCTGTTGACAGATATAGAAGGTCCATCGCGGAGGTTAAAGAGAAAGAGCGCGAGGTTGATAGCCAGATGAAGGAGTATACAGACAAGTTGTTTGTAGCCCTTGAAGACCGTGCAAGTGTCTACAATCTTGACTGGAGTGGCATAGAGAGATGGAGCGATGATGACATCAAGAGACTCTCAGGATGGCTTAACGATATTATTAACAGCTATAACATAGACGAAGACACCAAGAAGTCTTTGCGGGAAAAGATTATTGGTATGCTTCCCAGTACGGTAGTTTGGCGTTTTGACCTTATTGCAGAACCAAAGAATGACGGTCTTAGCGACTGGCAACGTTCCGTTCAGAAGTTTTTCAGTGATAACAAAATCAATATTCCTGTTACCGCACAGAGTTCACTGGAAAGTATTGAAAAGGACTTGAAGTCTAAACGAAAGCAGTTGCAGGAGCAGATGGATACTGCTGGAGGTATCCTTATCAGGGTTGGCTTGGATGTTTCTAATCTCCCGACAAATATTGATGATTTCATATCCAAACTACCCGCTTTGACAAAAAAAGTTGTCAGGAAGGCTTATGAGGATTATAAGACTGCCAAGGCAGAGGACGAAAGAACCAAGAATGCAGAAACTCTTGGATTTAACACTACACCAAAGAGTAGTGGTTCCGGTAGTAAGAAGGACGACAAGAAAAAGAAGGCTATTGAAGAACAGAAAAACCTTCTCGACGAAATCAAGAAGATTCGCTCTGAATACGAGAAGTACAGCGAATATTTCGGCGACGAGAAGGGAAGAAGTATGGTCGCCAGGATATTCGGCATCACCAGGGAGCGTGCCGACGAGATTATAGGGGATTACTACAGGCTGCTGGATGAAATCAAGGGCAAACTGAAGTCCCTTGGTGACAAAAAGGGTGTTACCGCCGTCGAACTTCTGATGGCTGAAGGTCGTCTTGGCGAGAGTAAGAAGTGGATAGAAGGCCAGCTCTATATGTTCGAGCGGGAGCTTAACCGTCAGTCGAAGAAATGGAATCTTTACAAGAAAATCTTCGACGCTACCGGTGACAGAAACCAGGCCGCCAACCTTGTGTTCGGAGGAAACATCTCCTTTAAGAATGAAGCCGAAGAGTTGCGTAGCAAGCTTAACGAGGCCATTGAAAAATTCCCCAAGGCCAAGAAGCTTGGAATAGACAAGCTGCTTGACATGAACTCCGAGCAGCTTAAAGGCCTTGGTATTCCAAAGAAGGAGATGGACGGTATCTATAAGATGCTGAGAAAGCTTGAGGATGCTAAACAGTCATTGGAATCAGAAGATATAGAGCTGTTCCTGGATGCCTTGAAGAATGCCAAGAGTCTGGAGACAGAGCTTGACCAGATTACCTTGAAATACAACAAGGTTCGTAACGCCATCAAGGCGCAAGGCGGTGACCAAAAACTTATTGACAATGCTGACGAGAATGAGGCAAGGGAAAAGGCCGCCAAACGTTGGGAATGGTTCAAGAATACCAACGTGGAATGGGGTCGTGTCTTTGGAAATCTCGACAAGATGACCACAAAGACCCTTGTGGCTATGCGTGAGCAGCTTGAGGAGATGGCTCCGTCGCTTAGCGAGGATGTGGACTCGATAAAAGCCCTCTATGAGGCTATCGAAAAGATTGACAAGATTACGAGCAAGCGTAATCCTTTTGCCGTTATGAGTGACGCCATAGGAAGGTCGCGCGCCCTGAGAAATCTTCGCAAGAATGGAATCAATGACTATGGCTTCAGAAATGCCAACGGAACATATACTATTGGTGCGAAAGCAGCCGGGAAGCTTGGTCTTTCCGTGAATGCCAAAGGAGAGTATACGGAAAATGATATTAACGATGCCTTGAGGCATACCGAGGAGGATTTCAATGAAGGACTTGACGGAATGGTCGGCAAGCTCAAGAGTGTCCAGGAGGCCCTTACTCCAGTTATTGACCTGTTTAACGCTATCGGTATGAGCGGACTGGCGGAATTCTTCCAAATCGGAAGTAACGCTCTTGGTGCTGCGTCACAGATGGGTCAAGGTGCATCGTCGCTGTTTGGTGCCGAAGCAGGTCCTTACGGAGCTGCCATCGGTGCAACGTTGAGTATCATCAGTTCCATATTCTCTGCACACGACGAAGAGCTTCAGCAGCTTATCGACGCTTCCAAGGACCGCCAGAAGATTTTGGAGAACCTGGAGAAGAATCTGGAGAAAGTCCTTGAGCGAACACTTGGTGGCGTATACAATACGAAGGCAACGGACAAAGACCTTAACAGACTTCGTGAATACGCATCACTTCGTGTAAACGGTAAGGATTCCATATTTGGATTTGGTACTCCCGTAATAAGCGACGCAGACACCATGAAGGCCATATTCAAGGCCTTGGAGACCGAGAGTTACTTCGATACCAAGTATGCAGAACTCCTGTTACAGCGTGACGAGCTTCAGAGGCAGCTGGAAGCCGAAAAGGACAAGAAGGATTCCGACGACGGTGCCATCGAGGACTATACCCAGCAGATTGCCGAGCTGGACGACGAAATCAAGTATTTCGCGCTGGATTTGGCAAAAACACTCTACGACATTGATGTCAAGAGTTGGGCAAGCGAGCTTGGTGATGCCCTGTTTGAGGCATGGCAGAGGGGCGAAGACGGTGCTGAGGCCTTCAAGAAAAAGGCCAACGAGATTATTGCCGACGTATCGAAGAATATCCTTGTCACCAAGATGATTGAGACAGCCTTCAAGCCCGTCGAGAACTATATCGAGGAGATGATGGTCAAGAACAGCGGTAAGCTTGACCCGTTGTCATTTGTGCAGGGCCTGATTCCGTTGCTTGAGGGAGCCTATACAGATATCGACGCTACTCTTGAAGGAACACTCGACGCCATTGAAGCCGAATTGCAGAAACGCGGCATGACGATGAAGGAAGAGGGTAGCTCTTCAACATCAAGCAAGGTTATACAAGGCGGCTTCAACGAGGAGGAGACCGGCCTGCTGCTGAGCTATGTCAACGCCCTGCGTGCCGACAGTGCTGCGAACCGATACACCCTCGACCAGATTCTGCAAAGCATGCAGGGTATCGGTGAGATGCCGTCGATAGCACAGGCCCAGCTTACGGAGCTTCGCGCCATATCGCAGAATACCAGGAGGAATGCGGACATTGCCGCAGACATCTACGATATTCTGCATAAGGCCCAGATGGGAGCGATACCTATCAAGGTGCAGTAGAAGAAAGAACGGAGACCCGTCACGGGCCTCCGCGTAGTTAACCAATTTTAAAAATTTTAGTGAGTATGATAAATCATACGTTTGCAAAGTTACATAACTTTGCCCGATAAACAATGCGAATATTCATTTTTCTTGTTGTTTTGCATAAATATTCTTATTTTTTGTATGATTATTCCAAAAATATTCGTATTTTTGCAACGGAAAATCAATTATTGGATAACAAAAACTTTGCATCGATATGGCTAAATGGCGTAACTTCTACCTTCAAAAGATGGGTCTCGACCAAAACGAGAACTCCTACCCCATCTATGAATCCGTATTGCAGTGGGGTATCTGGTGTAAGGATATTCCGTTCAAGATGGCCGAAAAAGCCAAGGAGCCAGCCAAGCACGTATGGCTCGACGAGCACGGAGACGACGAATTCATTCCGTCGGGCGGACTGTTTATGGAGGCCTACACCATGGATGTCGAGTTCGGCTGCAAGAAGATGAGCGGCGTCAGGGACGGCTCTACGGTTATGCCGACAGTGACGGACGTCAGAACGAACGTAAAGAACTTCATCCAATATCTGCGTACATCTGGCATGATGAAGATGTATTCTACCTATACCGGCATCGGCAGACAGGATGTGCGCCTGGATTCCATTGATGACAATAGTAAGTGGGTGAACGAGAACGGGGAGATGTTCCTTGTTTTCAAAGTACGCCTGAAAGTGAACGACCCTATTACCGACGTGACACTTGTCAATCCTTCATCATCATCCTAATTAAACGCGGTTCAAAATGAGTAAGTTTACGATAAAAAGGCTTGTAAATGGTTTAGAAACCGATGTTGTGGTCTGCGATTCCCTGGAGTATACCGGAACGTGGATGGGCGAGTGTTTCCTGACTGTGTCGGTAAAGAGTGCTGCGCCTATTGATTTCCATATCGGCGACTATATCACGTATCGTGACGAGAAATTCTTCATCAACTACGACCCAAGTGTCATCAAGAAAGCCCGTAAAGACACCTACGGCGAAGGCTTCACCTATGACGGCATCAAGTTCAATTCCCGCCAGTCGGAGCTGTCGGACATCATGTTCCTGGACTATGTGCTTGGTGACAATAACATTCACTATACTTCACTGCCCACCTTCCCGTTCTTTGCTAACGACATCGACGATTTTTGCGACAGGTTGCAAGTCAATACGAACCGCTGGTGTGAAGAGAACAATATACCACTTTCAGAACGCTGGTTCTTTGTCACTCCGAACCTGGACAGGACCAAGCAGCGTTCAAGAAACAGCGGCATGGGGGTGACGCTTGCAAGACAGTATTACATCGAAGCTTACGGCAGTGAGACCGAGCCGAATATTAACACCGAGAACGAGAAGAAGAATGTCAGTCTGAGCATCAACAACCAGACTATCTGGAATTCCATGTCGCTTATCAAGAGCGAGTTCGGACTTAACTTCATTAACAGGAACCGCCTCGTCATCATTGGTAGTGCAGGACTTCCCACTGCCCACATCTTCAAGTACGGCAAAGGCGAGGGACTGTCGCAGATAGAACGCCAGGCAGATACCGAGCAGCAAGTTATCACCAAGCTGTACGGCTACGGTTCCGAGAAGAACATGCCTGTCCGCTACTATGCCAATATCGGCATGAGGGTTTATGCTAATGTAACGGAGGTATTGGCTGTACGTGACAACACCTATATCGTGCGTATCGACATTCCTGCAAGCAGTAAATACTTCATCAAGCCGAACGAAAGCAGTACGGAGGATGAGAATGTAACATATTCCGTGCGTGTCACCGATGAAAACGAGCAGTTCATAAACACTGCCAGCGTATACGCTCCTACCGGTGACGACACAGAAGACATTGGCGGTAACATAGGTCAGATAACAATTCCTTGGACTGGAACGATGACCGTTAATACCAAAATTTACTTCGTCAACGGCATCAACAAGGATAATTGGGATTCCGCGCACAAGACACACCCGAACAATCTGCCGAACAACATGGCCGTAAACTGCCTGATGTTGCCGGGATTCCCTTCAATGTCTCTTTACGCATGGGTACTGGCAAACGGCGGCGTAGCCGTTGACGACCCATATAACGAAGTCGGTAATGTGTGCCGCGCCCAGTGGACGGTAGGACAAGGGGAAAGTGCCGTTACCTATGACGCATTCTTCTCTGACCAGCAGTATCGTCCGTTCGTGGAGTCGCTGAACAGCCCGTACATCGGAGTCCGGGAAGCCACCAAGAAGTTTGACGGCAGCGACGAGGACGAGGAAATCTATCCCACCATTCAGGATACCCTGTACGACCAGGTGCATTCCGTGGAGAGGATAGACGACAACGGTATCTTTGACGACAACGTGGATACCGTGGATACTTTCTGGATGAAGTTCCCAATATTCCCGAGCGACTTTGACCTTGAAGACCTTGTGGCATTGGGCGACGGCCCCAGCGTCTCGATGAAAGACGGCTATTGCGCAGGCAGGAGCTTCAAGATTTCGAGTGTCAAGAAGGATGGCGACCGCTTTAAGTGCGAACTGGAGCGTGAGTACGACGACCTGCTCCAGATATATTTCCCGTATTCAGACAGGGAGGCACACGGACAGCCTGCCATTAACGACGAGCCTTATCAGGTACGCGCAAACGACAAATACGTGTTCATCGGAATCCCGATGACGGACACCTACATCAATACGGCATCCAAGAAGCTTCTTGAAAAGACCTTGCAGTATCTCCAGGCCAATGACTATGTGCGCTACACCTTCCTGCCGAAGGTTGACGAGATATGGATGGCCCGAGAGCATGAGGAGAATGCAGGAACGGAGCCTCATGTGAAGTCCACCTACGAGACCATCAAGGAGGGCGACCTGCTGCATTTCAAGGATACAGACCTTGAGCTTGAAGATGCCATGGTGTTCATAGACACCCTGAATATCAAGGAGAACGGAAATTCGAACATTCCCACATTCGACATTACGCTGCGTAATGACAAAATGGTGGGAACCATGCAGCGTTTGCAGAATCAGATTAACTCGCTGGCAGGCGGCGGGACAGGCATGGGCGGCTATTCCAGCAACCAAATCAATAATATCGTCAAGGGTCTTGGTTCAGACCTGTTTATCTCAAAGGTCAAGGACGACACCGCAAAAGGTAAGGTTGATTTCCAGAAAGCCATACAGATTGGCAGGGTGTTTGACAGCGGCTTGCTGGGCTACGGAGGTATCTTCCGCGTGAACAGCGACGGAACGACATACCTTGAGGCGGACCAGATGTATGTCAGAATGAAGGCCTACTTTGACTCCGTAGAGATTCGTAAGTACGAACATTCATCGGGTAACCGTATTGCCTCTCCAGCCGGGTTGAAATGCTGCAAGGTCGTAAGGTATGGCGAGTTTGAGGGCAATACCGTTGCGCTTGACGATGACGGATATTACCATTACATCGACCCCGAAACAGAAGAGGAGGTTTCCGTACACTGCGACACCATCTTCTTCCGCTGTTACTACCGCGCCAAAGACGGAGAGGACACCAAGGAGAACGACTATGTTGTCGGCGACATGGCCCAGTGCCGCATAACCAAGGTTGATGGTAGTCTGAATATGCGCTATTTCTGGCGACTTGTGGTAGGCAAGAACGCAGACGAGAACGAGTCTACACTGTTTGAGGGCGAGTTCGGATGGATTGACCTTTCGAATGTGCAGCATAACGTTATCATTGACCAGACGACCGGCTACAAGTATGACGGATATGCAGCAGGCAGTGATGTCCCGCAGGCAGGAGATGATATTTTCCAGCTTGGCAATGTCAGGACAAGAGGCCGTCAGGGTGCCATCATCGAGTATACCAGCGGAAACGATGCCCCGAGCTACAAGGTGTACCAGGAAATCGGTAAGGACGACAGAGAGGAAGCTCAGAAAACGAGTACCTCGCTGAATCCCTATACCCTTACAGACAAGAACTTCATCTCCATCGGCTATAACTCTGCAACGGGCCGCGCCGACATGAAGGTATGGGGCGATACGTTCATCGGTGCCAAAGCCGACCCGGTGACAGGTATCTCTCCGACATATATAGACTATGACGCAGGAACGCAAAAGCTGAGAATCAAGGCTATCCTTGACCTGCTGAGTCCTCTTGGAAACACCGGCAACAGCCTCGGCGACTTCCTTAACTGGAATACCAGCACCATCAATGCGCTCATTGAGGACATCAACGCCATCAAGCACCAGGTTGACGGCTCCATCGAGACGTGGTTCTACGACCATCTTCCCGTAAACATGTCGGCTCAGAATCCGAATGCGCCACTGCTTTACATAGATAACGACCCGACAAAGCCTAACCTGCCTTACTACAACTGGTATATGGCGGATATGTCGTCAAGTTCGAGCAGTTCGAGCAGCTCAAGCGATTCGGAGGTCACCACCGAGCGCGACAAGCACCTCGGCGATATATTCTACAGCAACAATACCGGTTACGCCTTCCGTTTCTCGCTGAATGAGCAGACTCACGAATTTGAGTGGTATCAGATTACCGACTCTGCCGTCATTGAGGCTCTCCGTCAGGCTGCCAAGGCACAGGATACGGCAGACCATAAGCGCAGGGTGTTTGTCGTACAGCCTCCAGTGGAGCACCATGATGACGGAGACTATGTGGAATACGACATCGGCGACATGTGGGTAAACGCCACACATCCTGCCGATGGTTCTACATATAACAACGACCTGCTTCGCTGTGTGACGGCAAAACCTGTCAGGGACAGCCAGACGGGACGTATAACCGACGGAAGTTTCAGTATCCTTGACTGGGACCTCGCTTCCAAGTATACCGATGACTCAAGGCTTATTGCGTTCCTTGACGGATACCAGGGTACGCTGACAACCATCCAGGACCAGATTGACAAAAAGGCCGAGACGTGGTATCAGAACACAGACCCGGAAAATACTTGGTACGACACGCAGGCAACCCCGGTCCTCGACAAGCGTTCAGAGCACGTAGGAGACCTTTGGTATTGTACTGACAATATCTATGTCGGCAATGTTCTTGTAAAAGGAAAAGGAACTACATGGTATTATCAGGTTGTAGAAGACCATGGCGTCACCAATTACTACTGGCAGCAGCAGGATGTTCCGCAACAGGTGTTTGACGACATTGACGGAAAGGCTGCCATCTATACAGCCTACGGTGATGCGCGTGATGCCTACGATGCAAACCCGAGAGAGCTTCATCTTAAAGATTTGCTCATGCCGCTTGCTACAGGACTTGATATTGTCCGCAATAGGGTATATGAACCAAACAAGCTCTACAGGTGTACGAACCTTGGAACTGACGGAAAAAACTCCCCGCTGTTCGAGGAAATCGGCTATACCGATGACAGCAGATTCAATGCGTACATAAACACTCTCTTGAACGGAAACCCATCAATGACCGCAGACCCACAGACTGCTGCTGCTGTACAGTATGCCATCAAGAACGCACTGGGTGGTGGTACTGTCGTTGACGGAGGTCTTCTGCTTACCTCGTTGATTGCCATGCGTAAATGGGACGGCGTTGGTGACAAGTCCTGGATTACCAGCTATACCACATGGGCAGGTATCAGCGGTGTGTATGACGACTGGTCGGTGACTCATGCAAAGGGTCACGGCATTGCTGCATGGTATGGTGGTGCTGCTGTAGACTTGGAGGATTTGACACAGACCCAGCAGGCTGCATACGATGCTTTGTCAGATGCTCAGAAGGCAGCTTCCGCAGACTACGCAAAGTCGTTGCTAAGATTTGACGGTAGCGGATATTTTGCTTCAACGAACATCAGGTGGACTGCAGACGGTAAAGTTTACCTGTCGAATATGTACACTGGCAACAACACCCCCATCAGTCAGTATTTCTTCGATGCTTTTGCAATCGGTATAGACGGAAGCACACCATATATTAACCCGCAGTTCTCGTTTAATCACTTGGACGTTATCCGTCGCACTGGTACTGGTGCTGTGACACTGTCTGGTAACTCTGTATTGAACCGTGACGAGAACGATGCGCGTTATCTTGCTTCAAGTCTCTTCTGGACGCTGTTCGGTGTTTATTCCAGCGACGGTTCGACAGACCTTACACAGACGTTTATCTCCACAGGAACGTTGCCTACTGGTGCTGCTATTAAAGCACGCGCAGGACTGTTTTCGGACAGTTTTATCTCCGCCCTCGGTCTGAACCCCAACAGTGGCGGTGGCGGCGGTGGCGGAACAGGTGATGTTACTTGGACTGCGCTCGCAAGTGCACCGACTGGCGGACGTACCATTAACTACGGATACATATCCGCAGGAGTCAGCGCACAGGGATTCGCTACACAGAGCTGGGTGCTGTCACAGGGTTATATTACCTCTTTGACAAGCTCCGATATTATGTCGGCTCTCGGCTTTACCATTTCGGGTACATCGGGCAGCACATACAACCTCAACAGCTTCTTGACGGGACATCAGACCATTTATGCCCTGTCTATCTACGGTGGTACGACAAAGGTCTTGGACTACACCCCGAACTCTGCTGCTGCGAGCATATACATAAAAGCTGGTGACGGACTGTCGCTGACTAACGACACGACGAACAAGTACATTACACTGTCGCACCCGACGAATGGTGCTAACACGACAATTAGTGCTGCGAACGGGAAGGTGCTTAGCGCGATTACCGTAAACAACTTGGGCCATGTTACGTCCGTGTCCAGCAAGACGCTTGCTGCTGCCGACATTCCCGATATTTCCGCTTCTTATGCTACGTCTGGCAGGGTTACTACGCTGGAAGGCTACTTCACAAATGGCGTAGCAAATAACGCAGCAAGACTAACCACGGTATCAAAGACTGCGTGGGGACGAACCTATTGGACTGCGAACGGTGTTCCAGACAGTATCAGTGGAGATATGTCGGGTGTCGGAGAAATTGAGATGTCGAGCCTGCTGAAAATGGCAAACGGTCAGAGTATCCAGTTCAAGGACAGCGGAAGTAATTACAGAAACGTCCTTACGGTTAATTCGCTAAACGACCTCGCTATCGGTTATGGTACTCGCTTGCAAGGATACGTTACCGACATACAAGGCGGACGCATACTCTTTGGTGTCGGCACTACCCGCGTCGAAGCTATGGAGATTACCAGTGCTGGACAGGTGCAAATCAAGCAGGGTACGCAGGGTCTTATCGTTGGTAACGGCACGACTGGCGACTATATCCAGATTGGTGCTATCCGCATTGAGTACGACAACAGCAACAATAATAACGCGCTGAAGATATACAAGGTGGTAAACGGAACTGCTACTGCTGCAAACCTGTATGCCCTCGGTGGAATATCCGCCTTGGGTTATGGTTCAAGCTCTGGCGGTGGTGGTGGCGGTACGGGTGACGTGACTTGGGCAGCACTCGCAAGCACACCGTCATCAAGCAGCAGGTTTATTGACTGGGGTTACATTGCTTCCGCAGTAGGTGCTCAGAATTATGTCAATCAGACGACGCTGAACACTACGCTTGCTGGGTATCTGCCTTTGAATGGCGGTGGTACGGTTACTGCATTAAGCGGTAGCAGTTCTCCGCTGTCGTTGAAGACTGGCGTTAGTAGTGGTGTAAGAGCGTATATTACTTTCTTAAAGAATGACGGTACGGTAGCAGGAAGACTTGGTGTCAATGATGGTGTACCAGAGTTTAACCTTGCAAACCACTATTACACCATCTGGCACGCAGGCAACTTCCCGCTTTCCATCAGCAATCCGTCAAGCGGACAGGTGCTGAAATTCAACGGAACGAACTGGGTCAACGACACTATTCCCGCAAGCGGTGGTACGGTGACGAGCATTACGCTTATTGCTGGTACTGGCATCTCGCTTGACGTAGACAATACGGCTATCACTACAAGCGGTTCAAGGACTATTAATATCAGTTCGACCTATCAAAGTTACATCAGTCACGGAGAAAGTGCGTATAATAGTTTGAGTAGCTATCTGCCTAAGTCTGGTGGCACAATGACAGGAATCATAACCCGTGATGCGGGCGGCTCTTGGATTTCTGGTCGAGATAATGCTATTATTAAAACGACACGTACAAGTTCAGAAGGTAACGACTGGCATCCAGCAGTTGCGGTAAAGACATCTGCTGGCTGTTGGACGTTTGGTAGTGTCGGTGGAGAAACTTTGATGTTGTCATACGATACAGACGCAAACTACAACGCAAGCAACAACACTTCTGCTGTTATTTACTTCCCAACGGCAGGGAGCAGTGGTACTTTAGCTCTAACAAGTCAGATTCCTACCAACAACAATCAGTTAACAAATGGTGCTGGGTATATTACTTCTTCCTCACTGGCAAATTATCTACCATTGAGTGGCGGTGTTATTACAAGCAATAATTACGATTCCGCTACCCCAGCACTCATGGTGAACAGTACTGCGGCATCAACATGGACTTATAACTGTTCTTTTTTGGCTCCAAATATGGGGAGCGGAAACAACAACTGGATAAATATCGGAAAATCAAATTCAACAAGAAACAGTTTTGGTTTTACGCATGTCCACGTTGGTGATGGTTCTGCCTCAAATTATGCTGCCGTTGAAGTATTTGGAATTGGAAATGCCCAAAGATGGTATTATGATGACCTTTCTTCTTGGTTTGCAGGAACGGTAACATCCAATGGTTTTATAAAAAGTGGCTCTTCTAACGGTTATGTGTTGCTCGGTGGTGGCGGACACCAAACTATATCTTCTTTGGATGTGGCAAGCGCATCTGAATTAAAATATAAAAGTATTAATGATACTTTGAATATTTGGAACACCAATGGCTATGCGTTAGACATATACATGAACGTAGGTGTTCCAACAGGAGCTCCGTCAGGATATCCTTATGGCTTTCTTCACAATTATCAATGGTACACTGGCGGAGATAACGCATGGTTAAGCCAAATGTATTTTACCGTTAGTGATTATGGAAACGAAATATTTACAAGAGGATACGATGCAAGACAGGGATTGTGGACAGATTGGAAGAAATTCTGGCATTCAGCCAATTTGGTTAATCCTTTAACGGCAAGTAACTATTCTACATATCTCGGTTCTGTCTATCATCCATACGGAGGAAGCACATCTGTTTCGTTTGATGCTGCTACTCTCTATTCACATGGAACCATACTAATAAATAGAAACAATTTCGGTGGATATAACGAGGGAATACGAATTGTTGGTGCTTCAGACGAATGGTGCGGTATATTCATGGGCACACCATATACTTGGGGTTATGTTCAATCGTCTACGTGGACAATTTCAAAAAGTAATATTGATACTTTTGTAATATATAGAGGTAACCAAGACCCAAGTACAAACTTCTTTACGTTGGAAAACAACGGAAAACTTACACTGCGTTCCACGAATACTGGTAATTATGTTGCAGAATTTACAAACCGTGTTTCTCATAGTGGAATTATCATTAATTCTGCTTCTGGCTACAATCCTTATATACAACTCAGAGAGAACGGTAGTGGTGTTGCAGAATTAGGTTATTCTGTTTACGGAGGTACTATTTATATTGGACGACCTAATACGGCTACTGGTGTATTAAACATTACAACTGCCACATCAAGGGTTGGTGTTAACACAATATCTCCTTCATACGCATTGCATGTGGTTGGAGATACATATTCGAGCGGACAACTTATAAGTGGTGCTTCTACTGGAACTTCGCCATTATCCGTATCTTCAACAACGTTGGTAAGTAATCTGAATGCCGATATGGTCGATGGAGTGCATAACGGAAACCTTACATCAAGATATATTAATTTTGTAACAGGCGATTCAGATTTTAATATTTGGGAACCAGCGTCAGGAATGGTTTCTGTTCACATGATGGTTGGTGTCTCAACAAATTGTCCGACTAATTATCCTTACGGATACCTTTTTAATTTTGCATGGAGCTTAAATTCGTGGTCTGGACAATTATATTACACTGTTTCTGATTTTGGGAGTGAAATATATACGAGAGGGTATCGTGCTGATACTGGTTCTTGGACGGATTGGAGAAAATTCTACCATTCGTTAAACTCAAATCTTTCTACGGTTGATTGGACTTGTAATAAATTAATAGCACATGGTAATGTCGGTATAGGTACAACTTCTCCTGCTTACAAGCTCCACGTAATAGGCGACGTTGGCATGACGGGTGTATTCCAAGGTGCACAGGCTATAAAACTTAACTCTGACTCTACATACCACGGGTCTGTACACGGCGGCTATATTGACTTCCATTACAACGGTGCTTCTTCGTATACCACGCGCTTGATAGAGGGTTCGTCTGGTGTGTTGTCGATACTTGGCAGCGGATTGGTTGTCGGCAGTTCAAACGGCAGCTACGTTCAGATAGGAAACATTCGTATCGTCTACGACAGCACAAACAACGCCTTAAAGATTGTTCAGAGCGACGGAAGCACATCAGCAAACCTCTATGCTACTGGCGGTGTCTCTGCTCTCGGCTACGGTTCGAGCGGAGGCAGTGGTACTACTGTCGGTGACGTTACGTGGAGTGCTTTGTCGAGTGGCAGTGATACTCGCCAGATAGCTTCTTCGCATCTGACTACCGTACTTAACAACTACGTGCGCAATGACGGTGGTTTTGCAAAAGTAACAGACGGCTTGTATATAAACAGCTCAGATGGAGCGCAGTACGTTTACAACGACAGTGGCGACCTGACTCTTGCAAGTGACGGCGGCGATGTCGTAGTAGACAACAATCTTATTGTCAGCGGTCTGCTAACCGTATCTGATGGCGGTTATGATAGAATATCAATGTCTCACGGTACTGGACAGCAGTCTGGGGTGTATTCTATGAATTTGAATTTCTACGAAATCCGCAGTAACGGATATATGTACGCAATAGCGTTCAACAGCACCTCGGACAGCCGCTTGAAGGACATCTACGACTACGACGCAGCAATAGACCTGTGGGACGTTGCCTACGCTCCTGCTGTCCATTACAAGTGGAAGGACAATGGCAGAGGCACAGATATGCACGTAGGTTCTCTTGCTCAATACTGGAGAACGATATGCCCAGAGGCAGTGACACAGTCCTCTGACGGCTACCTCTCTATGCAATACGACGTTCTTGCTCTGTTGTCTGCTATCAGCATAGCGAAGAAGACGATAGACCACGAGCGCAGGATTAGTGAGCTGGAGCGCGAGAATGCTCTGTTAAGATATGAGATTGAACAATTAAAAGCAGCGTAAATGATATGGCAAACAACGGTATAAGAATATGGGCTCCCGTAAATGAAGAAGACATACAGTACGTATTCTCGGAAGACCTTGATGGCGACTGGGCACGTATGTGTACCTACGAAGGAATAAATATGTGGGCGCGTTACAAGCCTATCAGAAATGATAGCGTATTCCCTATCTCCCACAATACAAGGAAGGCGAACTTCTTTGGATTGCAAGTTCCTTTTTGCAACACAGTAGGAGCTTATGGATGGGTAGCAGACGTAATGAATGGTCTTGTATATGGTCTTGTATATACAGACGACCACGAAGATGACGGGTGGAAATATCTTTTACCACAAGGAGACCGCACTGCACAAGGTGAAGGTAAGCAGTATTACCGCATTACCGACTTTGTAAGGCCACTGAATGACACCACAGACCCGTATTACAACACAGAGTATGCAAAAGGTTATAATCACAACGCAAAAATACCGTTCCAAGCATTTATCAATTCCGCAGGTGTTACGGAACGGTACGATAGCGTCGGGTTGTATTATGAGGTAAATGTTGCCGTATCACAGACGCTTGTTGTCACATTCTTCAACAGCGTCGGAGACGACTTGCACCTACAAGACTTTATCAATATTGCAGACTATGGAAACAACATAGCATGGCGACCTGTGTTGCAAGTTTTCAACGACTACGTTCCAGCTGGAGGTGCACAATGGTACAGACGCTCACAGCCAGACTACGAAGTAGCTGGAGATGCCATTACTAACGTGCAAGGTGCGACATGGTCTGTTGCAATTAACCTAAACGATGCAAACTTTAATCAGTTCTACAACCCTCAGACGGGTCAGTACAGTACTGACGCTTTCCATCTCTGTATCGGTGTCGGGTGTGTAAATCCAAGTTTTTCCTCTTGGAAAGACGGAGGAAATGCTTTATTTTTGCTGCCATACACAAAGCAGCAGTATGATGATTTAGAGTTGCCGTTCTATTACAGATTCAGACTTGTTATGAACGTAGCAAGGTTGGTGTTCGTGGAGCAGATTCAGTTCAGACAGTTTGGTACAAGCTGGGTTACAGTTACAAGTTCCAACCAGTCGTTTACTGTCAACACGAGTATTAGCAGTTCTATCATTAGAATGCAATTTACGATAACCAGACTACAAGGACAGTCGTTAGAGTTTGTCGGTGAGTTTGGAAGAGTTCAAAATCAATCAAACGACCCGCTGAAAATCAAAGCAGAGGAAATGGTAACTGGCGAACCGAGTGCAACGACAAAATTCCTTGTTCCCCAGACAAGCGGATGGCAAAACCCAGTGGACAACCCCGTAGTACGTACTGGACAGACAACAGATACAACCACGCTGTATGCAAACCTCGACATCGGCAGTATTCCTACTGGTGGTATTGCAACATTCCATCTGTTAGCATATACTGGTGCTACGATAAATGGACAGGAGAAGTACGACAACATTGGTTCATTCAGTATAAACATGCAACAATACACTTAAAATTATACAATTATGACAAAGAATCTATTCTATTTCGTAATGCTTGCACTCTACGTGCTCGGAACGATTAACGGCATCGGATATTCCCTGTACATCGGGGAGTGGATGACCGCTATCGGTGTCGCTGTGCCTGCCGTCATGGCATTCCCTACGGCAAAGAACTACTTCAACTATCTTTTCATCAAAGATTAGCATTATTTATTTTTCCTAATATTAACCCTTTAAAATTTTAAAGTTATGACAGGTACATTTAACATTACAAAGCAGACCAACAACGTTCAGTACACTTACTCGAACAATGAGGTCATCGTACAGGGAAACTACGTAAAGGACGGTCAGACCAATGCCTTGCAGAACATCAACGGCTCCTGCTATCGCAAGAACCAAGACGACACGCAGGGCGAGTTCTTCGGGAACTTCAACGGCGTGGTGCGCTCTGGCAACGACATTCGCTACTCCATGTCTGAGATGTCGCGTCGCGATGCCAACAAGGTATGGGATGCCATCGACGACATCGAGGAGGCTGTCCTTGGTGAAAACGCAGAGTAATCTCTGTGGTCTTAGCTGACGAGAAAGGAGCTGGGTGTCACAGCCCTCTCCTTTCCAACAGCGAGGGCAGTCAATCCTTACAATTCCTACAATCGCAATTTGCAATTTCTACAATTAATACAATTCAATTTTACAAACAATTTTAAAACATTTACAATTATGAACAAAAAAGTTAAGACCAGCGAGATTCTGAAAGTGTACAACGTTATCGGTTCTGCCAAGTACGGCAAGATGTCTGACGAGGACAAGGTGAAGGTGTGGAAGATTGCACGCAAGCTGAAGCCTGTCGCTACCAAGTTCGACGAGGATGCAAAGGACGCTGCGGAGAAAATGAAGCCTGCCGAGGATTTCGACGAGAAGCTCCAGAAGGCACAGGAGTACGAGCGTCTGCGTCAGAAGGGCGAGCCGACCATCGACATTATGACCACGCCAGAGTACGAGAAGTTCCTGAGCACATTCAAGGACTATCAGAAGCTAGTAGACAAGGCTGTGCAGGAGTTCTCCGACAAGGAAGTCAAGGTGGACTTCGACCCCATCAACGAGGAGGCTTTCGGTAAGCTGATGGCTTCGAACGACTGGACGATGGAGCAGGTCGCTACACTTGGAGACTTTATCTGCGAGTAAGATACGGTAACAATAACGGGAGTAGGGTGTCACTACCCTCTCCCACTTAAAAGAAAGAGGAGAGCAAGACTATGACAGGACATATCAAGGACGTGCTGATTGGCGTTTTTTTGGCTATAGTAGCCTATTTGAAGCCTATAGAGGGCGAGTTGTGGACATTGTTCCTTATCTTCTTCTGCAACTTCCTGTTCGGGTATCTGAGCGGAATGATTGCCAACAATGAGGAGTGGGACAACAAGAAGGCGTTGCGGTGCGTGGGCGAGGCGACGGTGTTCTTCGTACTGTGTATGGCGGTGTATGCCATCGGCAGACTGAAGGGACAGCCGCAGGGAGCCGTACAGTGTGTCAGCTTCATTACCTACGTGATTATCTACTTCTACGGCCTGAACATTCTCAGGAACTGCAAGAAGATATTCAAGGAAGGCAGTGCGCCCTGGCATGTTATTGCTTTCCTGTACTACGTTCTCAGATTCAAGTTCATCGAGAAGATTCCTTACCTTGAGAATTATCTGAACTTGAAGAAGGAGGAAGAGAATCATAACACAATACTTGACAAAGACGACAATTAGGCTTATGGTTATCACGGAATCGCAAATCAGACGCATCATGCCGAAGGCTAAGAACGAGAACATCAGGGCCTTTGTGGATGCTTTCAACAAGTATTCGGAGTTGTTTGAGCTGAACACGAAGATGCGCGTTGCCCACTTCTTAGGACAAATTGCCCACGAAAGTGCAGAGCTTAATGCCGTCGAGGAGAATCTGAACTATTCAGCCGATGCACTTCGCAGGGTGTTTCCGAAATACTTTCATACCCCTGCCCTTGCTGCTGCCTATGCCCGCAAGCCACAGCAGATAGCCAATAAGGTATATGCAAACCGAATGGGTAACGGCAACGAAGCATCTGGTGACGGATGGAGATATAGAGGGCGTGGCCTTATACAGCTCACGGGTAAAAATAACTACAAGGCTTACCAGACCAGCGGATTCTGTAACGGTGATTTGCTTAGTCACCCTGAGTGGCTTGCTCAGTATCCTGGAGCATTGAAATCTGCCATGTGGTTCTGGAAAGCAAACAATCTTTCCTCTTTTGCTGACAAAGATGATGGCAGCAAGATTACCGGCGATAAGATTTGTGAACAGATTACACGACGTGTAAACGGTGGAACGAACGGACTTGCTTCGCGCCAATATTACACACGTGTCGCCAAGAAGGTGTTAGGTGTATAAACTAAAAATGGATTATATGAAAAAGTGCTTGTTTATTATGATTGCGGTCCTGTCGGTTTTAATGCTGGCAGGATGCCGCAGCGTAAAGTCCACTGAATCCGGTTTGGAGATTCATCGTATGCAGCTGATGACTCAGCGCATGGACTCTATGATTCATGCCACATCGGTATGGCAGCAGAACCTTTACGAGAAACAGACGGCTTTGGTGGATTCTTTCAAGAAGAGTGAGGTACGTGACACGAGTCACACCATCTTTCTCGGAGCGAAGGGAGATACCGTCAAGGAAGTCATCGTTATCAAGGAACGAATCGAAAGCGAACATTCATCACAGGAGAGTACGCAGGAGCTCAAGGAAGAGTTCTTCCGTCAGACAGACTCGCTGCTATCCGTTAATAAGACTATGGAAGCGAAGATGGATTCCCTTTTACGTGAACATGATAAAGAGACCGTTGTCGAGAAAAAGCCCGGACTTATGGAAAGGCTGAAATGGATTGGAATTGGCGTACTGTTGTCGTTAATCGGCGCATTCGCAGCCATAACGGCATATATGAAAAAGGAATAATTCGATTTTCTTCACATTTTTTTAACCCGTGAGGGTGTTTTGGTTTATTAGTAAAAATGATATTTCTTAAAATCTCTCAGTATTTGCGGAGGCAAAGAAACTAAACACACTTTGTGTCGTTTTGCATTGGTAATATTTGATAGTAGATTTTTTCTAAGGAAGTAGCCCATCCGCGAGGACAGGCTACTTTCGTTTTGTGACCAGTGCGAAGATGACGTGCTGTCTGTCTTTGCGCTGCGCTGCCGTACACATAAATCCGTGAGTACAGCAGGATATGTTAGGCAGTCCCATTTTCAGACGGGACCACTTACTAAAAAAACAACCTCCACATTTGGGCTGGTTGCCTTTCTGACCTTTTACGATGAGCGTATACCCATCGTAGCTGATAAGCTCACCAAGAGCAAGATATCTGTAATGTTTCATAATATTACTGATTTACTTTTATAACGGGTATTCTTCAAAAAAATACGCTGGCGGATATGTCATTTTTCCGTTTAGGCTTGCACGCAGGATATGTAACAGACATCTTCCGTCCATCGCAATGTCGTAGTAGCTGTGTGAGCCTCGTGTTGACGTGCCTCTGTACTCGACATCCTTTACGTTTAACTCAAAAGGAATGTCAACTGCAATAAACCCTACCTTTACGCAGATGACGACACCTTTTCTTCTGAAACATTGTATTTTCATAGTCAGTCCTCCTTACTTTGTTTTCCACACCCAGAGGCCAAAAGCCAACAGGGCCACGATGATTAATACTGTTGTCATAGTTATTTCTTTTTTCTTTCTTTAAAATCTTTAAATCGTTTCAATACTTCTTGATAATAGCCAAGCGTTTCTGCTGTAATATTAGTCATGTTAAGCTCTATTTCGGTATCAACTTCTGCGAAGATGATATATAGTTCTCTCATATCTTCCCACGTCAGTTCCGAGTCTTTCTCTGCTTGGTGGTAGCCTTCAATATATTCTGCGCAAACGCTTTTAAGGTGCATTTCTGTCCATTCCTTACTTGCGCCTTCATGCACGGGGAATCTCTCCAATGCTCTTTCTTCTGCCTTACTCATAGTTTATATTTTAAATTCTACGTTTTTGTAACCTTCTTTTTCAAGCGCATTTCTTGTCAAATGTTCCATAAGATAAGTAAATGCTTCATTACTGCCATTAGGGTCATAATCCACATGACAAAGGTCAAGAATCCAGAAAGTAGCGTGCATCAATTCATGTATTAACGCTGCTGTTTCTTTTGGAGTTTTTGGCATCTTAGGAATTAGAACTACTCCTGTACCTCCTAATGAATCCCAATTAAATGATGCCATTCCAATAGAGTCTTCTGTAAGCCCAAGTACCATCTCAACAAATTGCTTTTCTTCATCATAGGTATAAGTATTTTTAACCCATATCTTAAATTCATCAAGAGAGCCTATAAAAATATAAATACATCGTTTATAAATATCTATTGGTATGTATTTTACTTTAGCTTTGCTCATAGTTCTATTTCTTTTGATTTATTAGAAATCTTATAAGCTCAAGTTCTTTATCGTCTAAACAAAAATCATATTGTTCATTACCGATACAGACTGACACAAATAGCTCTCCGTCCTCTGAACTTATAAAAGCCTGCGCTATTTTATTATTATCATCTAAATAATGTATCATAGTCAGTCCTCCACATTTGGTAATTTGTAAACATCTAACCACCACTTAACATTAGGTATATTCCAACCGCCTTTGTCATAGGTCTTAGGATAGTTTCTTGTAACCTTACCTGTAATAATATTCTTTCCGTCCCAATACTCTGGAGGTCTATGTGCAAACACTACCTTACCATTGTCGAGTAGTGCTATAACCTCTCTATCTATCTCTGGCAGGTCATCGCCTTGTGCATCTTTCCAAGGTGTAGCACAATATATTTCTCTTTTAGTATCTTGCCAGAAAAACTTTAGTTGAACCCAAAGATTGTTATATAGCTTTTTGCCCTTCAAGCGGTCAAGAATCTCCATTAGAGCATCGTCTCTTCTGTGTAATACCTCTCTTAGTGTCATAGTTTAATCCTCCTTTTTCTTTTGGTTTAATACTTCGTCCAACTTAGCCACTACCTCGTCAGCTTCTCCACCGTGCATAAAGCAAGGCAGAACTTCTGAGAGTAATGCTTCATTAATTTGTTCTTTCTGCCACTTAGCCACCCTTACAGCAATCCTGCTTAATTTGGCAAATGACACCTCTGGGAATTGCTTGGATAGTTCGTTGATGTATTCACCTAAATCCTCGCTTACAGGCTCTTCTTGCAAAGGACAAATTTTTCCATCTTCATATTTATAGCCTTGTTCTTTAAGCCCTAATTTCAGACTTTCAGGAATATTGTTTTCAATCACTTCATCGCTCATCAAGAAACAGATGAGTTTTTCTATATCTATTTTCATACTTCAATAATATCTTTAATATTAAATAACCTTAGTGAATCTTGCAACTGCTGAACGGTTTTAGGATGAGGTAAATAACAGGTAGGTTGTCCAACCCCATCGTTAGATGCCAATGGCACTATAGTCATTAAAGTCTCTCTAATTTTTTGTTCCATGTTTATTTTGCATAAATACTCTCTCCCATCAGAAGCCGTAAAAAGTTTAGACCAATATGGAGGATTGTATCTTGGTCTTGGATTAAGCAAAAACCCATTTTTCTTTAGCATCTCTTCCGTAAGAATAATAGGCTCTTCTTTTTCCTCTTTCACTTCGAGGGAGTTGATGAAAGAAAGAAGTTGTTTATATTCAAGTATTATTTCTTCCTCTGGTCTACCAGTAAGTCTGCAACTATTTTTTATACATTCCTTTTGAAATGCTATTCGCCTTTCAATCTCGGCTCTTATTTTCTGTACTTTGTCTGTCATATTTAATATGTTATATTTATAAGTTTTTTATTTACAACCTCTCCACAAATGGGGCAACAAAAATACTTGTAGTGATTAGTGTGGTATGTTCCAACAGAAGAAAATTCTTTCGAGTATTCAATGTCCTCTTTAGTTACTTTAAACTCACACTTACAAAAAGGACACCGAACTGTTGTGTTTACAATTTCGCTCATACCTTTTCTCCTTTCTGTGCTTTAAGCCCAAGTTCAAAAAAATGTTTGGCAATATCAATTATTGTAGAGTTTTCAAGATAATGTCCAGCATATCCTTCAAATGTATAATCTTTTAAATTATAATAGGTATTCCACCAATCCATAACTTCTTTATTTAAGTCCACCTCTTTCACTTCAAGGGTGTCGATAGTTTTTTTTATCCAAGAAAGGGCATTTAACCAACCTTGCTCTAATGGTTTTGGGACATCAGCCACTTTCATTTCTCCAGTATTTCTGGGAAATATCAACTGCCTTTGTTTCTCTATCTCCGCTACTAAAGCGTCTTTGTTTATTAAATGTGCCATAAGCTATTTCTTATTTATTATTCTAAAGTCTTTCGATTCTTTTAATTCGCTCAAGGATAAAAGAGTATTTCCTTTCTTGCTCTCAATCTTATAAATACTAATGCCATTTTTAATTAGTTTGGCATCATATTCTTCTCCTTCTTTAAAGATGGAACTACGACTTCTAAGACATTTTACTTTCATCCTATACCTCCGTTTCTTCCTTGCCAAAAATAGGCAATAAATGGTGCTGCAACTATAACTACCGCTACTACAGCCATTATAATTCTATCTTCCATACTTTTACTCTTTCATTATCTTTAGTAATTGTTTTTTATATTTTTGTGCCCAAGAACATTCACCCATAACAATACATTCTTGTGTGTCACAAACCTTGCAGTAGGCTTCACAGGCCTTTTCAATAAAGGCATCTGTGCGGGTGTATTCAATACCATTTTTTGTTATATCCTTCTCGTTTACCATTAATCCCCAATATTGGCTTTTATGAACATATATCTTCTCTGGTGCGTTATTATTCATACTCATATACATATCCTCCACATGTTTTTGTTTCTCCATGCACATTGTGACCAATTTGGCTTATTGTAACATTATTTTTCAATGCTGCAATAGTAATTGACTCGTATCTACATAATACATTGCCTTGTTTGTCTTTCTTGATGACACGTCTTGAAAGATGCCCATTATGATTAGGAGTAAGCCCATCGTTTCTCTTATATTTTCCCTTGTTTCTGGTGATAAAATCAGAGACTAATCCCTCAAATTCTTCTTGGGAATAATAATTCATGTAGTATTTATACTTGCATATAGCATACGCAGTATCGGGATGAATGTTATACAAACGACCTATTTGTGGGTATGATAGTCCCATTCTCCTAAGTCCTACAATTTCGCGCATCTTCTCTTTGTATATAGCGTTATAGCCACCTCTTGTTTTATTGAGAGACAATCCTTTTTCTTGCGCTTCTATAATCAAGTCTCTTTCTATACGCCTTGCTTCTTCTGATGACAAATCAGAGAAAAGAGTTTCGTGCTTTATATTATCCCAACCAAATTCTTGAATGGCAGAATAAAATATTTTAGAACTCTTATAATGACAACCATTTTTGCCCCATCTTTTTTCATCTCTATAGGTTGCACCAATATAGTACATTCCGTTTGGTAATGTATGTTTATACACACAGAACTTTCTACCATCGTGTGCTGGTGCTTTTCTTGTTTTGTTATTCTCTGGTGCTTTGTTTGCT
>Ga0310786_10001050_pt1 | contig 44376 bp, 62 predicted proteins | sample AusTroGonzalo_MG_FD_203881 | JGI IMG/M metagenome (GOLD analysis project Ga0310786, IMG submission 203881) | Bovine rumen microbial communities from tropical cattle in Woodstock, Queensland, Australia - Gonzalo_03 (v2) (version 2) | ecosystem: Host-associated > Mammals > Digestive system >...
AACGGCGGATGGTTACTCTATGTGCTAAAGATGATTCTGACGATGCTGGCCGCGCTGGAACTTATTCTATCGGTATAATATATAATAGGTATGGCAAAGTAATAAACGCTGAATAATACTAATTTAAAACAAAGACAACTATGTTTGAGAACATTCAAAACACCTTTAATGGATTGTTTGGTAAGATTGCACCAGGTATGTGCCGTCTTACTATGAACGGCAACATTGCCGTTAAGTGCAGCAACGGTTACAAGTGCTACGACGTGAAGAAGGGCACTTTGACCAACGTGACCAATTTCTGCTTCAACGTGGGCGACGAGATGTTCTTTGTAATCCCGACGAACAAGGTAGAAGTTGGCGACATCATTCTAGTGCAGGGCAAGCCTAAGTGTGTGACTGAGGCTACTAATAAGGTGATTACCGTAATCGACTACGAGAACTCCGAGGAGCGCAAGGTGATTCCAGAGCGACATGTGTTTATGGGCTCGACCTACTTCTACGGCAAAGTCATCTCGATGTTTGGCAACTCGTTTAAGCAGGGCAAGGGCCTGGGTAACGTGATGAAGATGATGATGTTCTCGCAGATGATGGGCGGCGGCAACACTGGTACTGGTAGCGGCCTGATGGGCAACATGGGACAGATGATGGCTATGTCAATGTTTATGGGCGGCGGTAATAATCCTTTTGAGGGAATATTTGATTTCTCGCTGGACGCACCGACCGACGATGACGAAGATACAGAAGTTGAACCTAAAGAAGAAGATTAATTATGGGAGCAATTAACAAAACCGATTTCCGCGAGTATGGAAAGGCTGAGCAGGAACAGGCCCAGCAGGTAGAGAACACTGATAAGAAGCAGGAGGAGTAGTGTATGGGCGGTGGAACAGTTTCACACGCATCAATGCGTAGTTATGCCAGCAGTCTAGGACGTAGTTACGACGAGACTACTGGACGCACGGGGGGACAGACCTTTACGGCCCGTAAAATAGACCCGTCGCTCGATCCGCGTAACTTCAAGGTGCGCGAGTGTTGCAACTCTGACGAGCACCCTAATACCATCCCAGTAATACTGGCACTCGACGTGACAGGCTCGATGGGAGAGGCTTGTAGCGAGACTGCAGCAGCACTCGGCACTATCATCCTAGACCTCTACAAGCATCATAAGGACATCGAAATCTGCGTGATGGGTATAGGCGACCTTGCCTACGACCGTGCACCTATCCAGATGAGCCAGTTTGAGAGCGACATCCGCATTGCCGAATCGCTTGACAAGGTGTATATGGAGCACGGTGGCGGCGGCAACTCTTATGAGAGTTACACGGCAGCGTGGTATATGGGGCTAAAACGCACCAAGCTGGACTGCTACGACAAACAAGGTCGTAAAGGCATCATCATAACGATGGGCGACGAGCCGCTGAACCCCTACCTGCCCGTCGGCCAGCTAAACGCTGCCATCGACGGCACCGAGCAGGCTAACATCGAAACGCCCACACTCTATCAGGAGGCCAGACAGAAGTTCGACATCTTCCATATCGCAGTGGATAGTCCACGCGACTCATTCAGAAGCTGGGAGACAGAGATACGCAACTCCTTTGGCCAGATACTAGGCGCAAGGCTGAAAGTGTCGAGCATCAACGGACTGGCAGGCGTCATCGAGGCTTGCATCAACGAGAGCGTAGGCAGTATAGTAGCTGTATCGCAGGAGCAGTACAACGAAGAAACAGGCAACGGCATCAGTTGGTAAGCGTATGAAGGCAAGTATAGTAATCGGGGCAAACTATGGCGACGAGGGCAAAGGCACGGTCGTTGCGCGACTCGCTAAGGAGAGTACCCGCGTGCTGAACATCCTTACGAATGGAGGCTCACAGCGTGGGCACTCCATTCTAACCGAGGATGGTTCAATCACGTTCCAGCACTTTGGCAGCGGCACCTACCACGGCGCCGACTCGTACTACGGACCCGAATACATACTGAACCCCATGCAGTTTGTCAAGGAGTACACAGAGCTGATTCGTAAGCCCGAGCATATCTACCGCGACCGACGTTGCCGCTGGAGCACACCCTATGACATGATGGCCAACCTCATCGACGAGGAGCAGCGCGGGCGCAAGGCATCGTGCGGCATGGGCATCTGGTTCACTATCCGACGCTGCAACCAGACATCCATAATGCTCTTCGACGACTTTATGGCCAATCCCGATCACTGGGTGGAATACCTTATCGGAGTGCGCAGCTACTACGAGCGGCTGATGACCATCCCCGACTCGTGGCGCGACGTGTGGCAAAGTGAGGACATAATGAAGCACTTCATCAAGGACTGTATGACAATGGAAACGCTGACCGACGTGTCGCCCCTGACAGCACTCACCACCTACGACCACATGATATTTGAGAATGGCCAGGGTTTGCTGCTTAGCGACACAGGCCGCGACACCGCCGACACAACACCGTCGGACACAGGTATAAGCTACGGCCTGCGTATGGCACGTGAGTGTGGCATCACCGACATAACTGCCCACTACGTAACCCGTCCATACCTTACCCGTCATGGCGACGGAGATATAGATATGGAAGTGAAGCGTGGCCGTCTGGCAGTTCCCGAAGATCGTACAAATCGCAACAACCCCCATCAAGGGGAGTTCCGCTATGGCTATCTTGATTGTGAAAAGCTACACAATCGCATAAAGACCGATGCTCGCGGTGTGAACTACATACTGGAGTTGACGCACTGCGACGAGATAGACCGCGAAATGGAGTTCCGTAAGGAGTTTAAGAAAGTTATCTGCACCGACAAGGCAATGATATAATTCGCAGAAAAATAATACCGCCTATGATACCCGATGAGGAGCCTTTTAAGTACGCTGAGCCCAGAAAGCCGCGTGTGATTAATCCACAGCTGGAGGCAGAGCTCGATAAATTGGACTTTCGCCCAATCGGGTATGAGTGGTAACACATTAAATATATTAGAATATGAAAACAAAAGAGGAACTGGAGCAATATCGCCTGGAGATTCCACAGATAATGCAAGCTGCACTGGCGGCTTGCGAGGGGTGCGACTTCTCGCTGCACGAGGAGCAGGATGAGTACGGCCACTACGCCACTGGCCTGTTCCACTATCAGGGCAAGGATATCCTGATAACCATCGACGAGGGTATGTGGCACGTGTCAATAAACAGCGATCACCCCATCGGCTACTATGAACTGAAAGAGGTGCGCTACCTGTTCTGTCCCGACCGCTGCCACATGGCACAGATATTCCCGCCACGCAGCGAGTTTATAAATCTGAGCGAGAACTGTTTCCATCTGTATGAGTTGAATCCAGATATTTGAGAGAAGTAATATTTTCTATTTTTACATTGTGCAAGTTTAATTTTTATGTTATCCTTTTGGTACATTTATTTGTATCTCCTTTCAAAGGTTTTAGAGCAGCCGACAGCAGAGATTGCAGGCGTAGCCGCTCGCCCCTGCAGGGGTTAATCCTAAAATGAGTACTAATCCCAAATTCACAATAATATATATATGAGCGAACAGATTATAGGCCACGTGCCAAACGAAGAGCCCGCCGACAAGCAGACAGAGGAGCTAAAGACAGAACAACCTGATGCTGAACAGGAGCAGCAGGAATATGCCGAGTTTAATCAGGAGGTGATAAGCGAGTGCAAGGGGTTTGTGCGCGACATCCGAAAGAGTGTATATACCAATCGCGCTCTGAAAGCAGCCTGGATAGTAGTAACAGTGTTTATCGGCGCTACAGCCGTGTTATGGGCCATCACAGGTCACTGGCTTAACGCAGCCTGCAATGCAGCTTGGGTGGGTGTAGCCCTGCTGCGCATCAACGATCTGCGATCGCTTGCACGATATGGCGACATCACCATCAGGTTTATCGAACGCAACATCGACCTGCGCAAGATGGTTAATAAATACATGAGCATAACAAAGGGCTACGAGGACCAGATAGCCATTTATAAAGAACTGCGCGACACCTATCAGCAGCTGAGCAATAATCAGCAGGCTCAAATCAATCAACAGGAGGGCACCATCAACAAACTGTTGTCAATACTGGATATGCGCAAACCCGAAAACGATAAGGAGGAATAACGTATGGAGAACGTTTCGCACCCCAAGCACTACAATCAGCATCCAGCTGGTATCGAGTGCATCGACATCATCAGGCATTACAGCTGCGACGTGGCTAATGCGCTGAAATACCTGTGGCGGGCTGGACTGAAACCCGAACTGGGCAGAGACGATGTAGAGAAGGAGGTAGAGGACCTGAAGAAAGCGCTGTGGTATATCGACGACTATAAGCAGCACGCGCAGGGACAGCACTGCACCGAGGCTAAGAGCGAACTGATGCAGCTGTATGTAGAGCGGGTTACTGGCCATGCCATCATCGACATCAGCAAGGGTTACACGGCCAATATCGCCCTGGCTATGGGGCAGCTGCTGCAGATAGGACTGGTGGTGGATGGCATTGTATATACCCAGTACCGATGGCCAGTGATACTCGACGATTGCAAGCGCTGCATTCAAGAGCGCATCGACCACATATACTGCGAGGCAGCCGATAAGGACATCGACGATATAAAGAAGATATTCCACGGCCAGCCAGTAGAGGGTACGGACTACGCCCGACCTGGTGGCGAGCGCGAGGATGAACCCGACAGCTACGATCCGCTGAACATCATCATACAACAGGGCAATGCCTACTGCCTGAGCGACGAGACGCGACAGAAGGCCAACGGCGCACTATACAGCCCCTGCGAACTGTGCGATATGCGCCACGACTGCGACGACCAGAAAGGCGAGCCATGCCATCTGCTTTGCGCTCGAAACAATCAATACCTGCGACAGGTGGGCCGCGCTCGATATAACAAGCACTTCGGAACCATAGCCGTGGAGGATGAGGAGAAAGCGATGGAGATAGAAAACAAGCGCCTGGAGGAGCAAGAAAACAAATAATCATGGCAAAGCGAAAGATAAAGATACGATTCAAGGTGGGCGACAGGATTCGCCTGGTACGCCCGTTTCTGCGCATGCGCGGTCAGCACTTAGGTGCCGAGGGCGAGGTGCTGGAGTTGAAGGTGTGGCGCACCCGCACCTATGGAGCCAACCCCACCCACTACCTGATAAAGTGGAACTGCTACAAGATAGCCCACGAATACATGCTGCATGAGATAGACCATAGTTGCGAACTTATTAATGACGAGGAGGAGTAAGTATATGGAAAGCGAAATCGAAGAAATGGAGGTGTGATTATGGCAGAAGAGAAAAAACTATTTGGCTTTGGCGTTGACGACACCAAGCTGTTTGCAGAGACGTTCGATACTGTTGACGAACTGATTGAGTTCGCACAGAAGGAGTATGACGAGCAGAACGATGTATATTTCTATGAAGATCAGCACTGCATCCTCGTTAGTCACGTAATGAAAGTAAGTGCAAGCGACTTTGCGCCATCGCTCGACGCTATCGCCGACCAGATGACCGACATGTTTTATAGCGAGCACAATATCGACGACTATTCGGATGTAACCTACTACCCAAAGGACGAAGCCGAAAAGGAATGGAAGGCTTTTATCGAGAAGTATTTCGACATCCCCTGCACGCTCATTGGATATGCCGACGTTGGCTGGTACGACTTAAAGAATCACAAGTGGATTGAAAAAGATAAGGAGGAGTGACTATGGAAAAAGTAATTGTATCAAAAGATAAGTGCCTGCATTGCCTATACGGTGTATCGGGCGTGTGCGAAATGTACGATGAGATGGCCAAGCCGATGGAAGGCGAAACCTGCTCTAATTACGAAGAAGCCGCAGAGGACGAAATGGCCGATGGTAAACAGTATGCCGACATCGCTCCACAACTCGAAGAAATGTCGCGTCTGCAGTGCTATCAACTTGGAGCAATGCACGGCGCAAACACTCTTGTAAAGCAGATTTGGCATAAGAGATCCGAACATCCTAACAACCGTCACCCATATCCCGTACTTAATCCTGACGGAGAGATGGCATTTGCCTACTACGATAAGTTGTGTGGTTGGCAATTCGACCGCGACTACGATGCTGGCAAAAACATGCTTTGGCTTGATATTGAGAAAATATTACCAAATAATGAGAAATGACCTATGAGTAAAAAGAAACTGGTGATAGCCGTTGACTTTAACGGCACTTGCGTAACTTACGCCTACCCAGATGCTACTGGCGAGGATATTGGTGCCGTGCCTGTGTTGAAGCGTCTGCTGGCCGAAGGACATCAGCTGGTGCTGATGACTGGCATAGAGCGCGAGGGCGAGTTTGAATTGCCTATCGTCAAAGAGCGATGGGACGAAATGATAAAATGGATTGAGGACAACGGTCTGACTTTTGTTGGTATCAACCGCAACCCACATGAGAAATATCGCAGCAAGAAGTTGACCGCCGACATTTATATCGACGATCATTGTCTAGGCATTCCCATGAAGTTTGAGCCCGAAAAATGCAATCGTCCATTCGTAGATTGGGACGGTGTGGAGCAGCTGCTGGAGATGATGAACGTGCTACCAGCAACCCCGCGAACACATTTCACAGTGAAACAACCACCTTTTATATGGGAGTAAGCGTATGAAGATAAAGAACGAGAAAAAGGCTCTGCAGATGTTCTGCTCGGCACTGCAGCTAGTGCTGATGCCCATGGCCAACACCTGCAACTTTAAACAAGAAATAAGAATAGAAATGGAGGAGTAATTATGCTGCACTGTTATCATTGTACCGACAACTGCACCTCGTACAGAGCGGATTGTATTAATAAGGATGAGTGTAAGGGCTGGCACCTGTTTCTTACCACATCATCGCATAACTGGCATGCCAAGGGCATCTGCGCTGGCATCAAGTTCGACGATGGTATTATTGTAAAATACAAGTGCGGAGACTTTTACACTCGTGCCAACGAAACAAAGATTGATGGCTCCTGGTATATACCATCGCTGGGACTGGACTGGCAACCGATGGAGCGCCCATACGTGCCTACATGGAAGGATAAGCTGCGCAAGTTTTTCCTGAAGAAGGACTACCCCAAGATGGTAGATGTGCGCCCCGATAACGACACAATAGTTATTACCAAATACAGCGACGATAGCCACTACGAAATCGTGGAGTATGCCGACCGCGTTTGGGTTACAGAGTACTGCTTCCCCCTGAAGCCTACCCAGTGGGCCTACATCCCAAAGTTTGTGATGGATATTGTAGATGATATAATTAAAAATAAGGAGGACTAACCATGTCACAACGAATAATAAAATTCCGAGGGAAGCATATCGAAACGGGCGTGTGGCTTTATGGTAGCCACTACAACGATGGCGGCGAGCAATATATCCTGCCCAACAATATTCAGGGTATAGATATCCACGACGAGTGCCAGGTAGATCCCGCCACAGTGGGCCAGTACACTGGTCTTACTGATAAGCACGGAAACGACATGTACGAGGGGGACATACTGCACCTGCGCACATTTAAAAATCTTTCCATGGAAAATGGAGTGTCGCAAGACGAAGCCGACGAAATGCGCCGCCTGTTCGATCTCGATGACCTGAAGGGAGAAATGTGGAAAGAAAGTATCACTGCCATTTCTTTCGACGAGGGAGTGCTGCTGGTAAGCGAGGATAGGGAGAACGATACCTATATTAGCTGTCTTTGGGGTGATCAGAAGTACAGCTGCCCCATTTTCGATTTCGAGGTTATCGGCAACATCCACGACAATCCCGACATCAAGATGCAATATTCAGATAGATATAATAAGGAGGACTAACCGATGATAACACTTGAATTAAATTGGCACGAGGTGCTATGGTGGATGCAGGGCGGAATGGCTGGTAGCCACTTGCGATGGAGCGTATATGATGATATGGTGAACAGGGTGTGGCCGCAATGCACCGAGCAGGAGCGACGGAACCTGTGGCAGATTATGCGACGCGACCTTGGGTATTACTGGCGACCTGACAAGTGGTCTGGCTTCGACCTGAAGAATGCCCACGGCGAGGGTGAGTGGCGCGATGATATCACCGACAAAACTCCGTGGATGTACTTCCGTCAGGTGCTGGCTCGTTTCGACCCAGAGAATCAATATGCCGTGACGATGCGCGTTCACAATCAAAAGGAGCTCGACGACATTTTGCGGAACCGCCACATGGGGCACCTGATTGACTGGCCGAAATTGCCACACGTGAGAGGCGTAGATTGGGAGAGTGATACAACCACCGTTACTGTCCGCACATACAAGTGGTACGACCTGGATGGCCACGATGCCTACTTTATCGACTGGAGCCGCCGTTGCGACCCTGACAAAATAACTAAAGTTGAAAAAATTGATATTCCAGACACGGAGAATTATGGATAATACACTAACCGAGCAGAAGATACAGAAATGCCTTAACGGGTTCTTTGCCTCATGTAAATACAATGTGGATAATCTCTATGTATTCTCTTGGGAATCGGATAAGCTCCTATGGACTAAGAGCGGTTATATCTATGAGTTCGAGATAAAGATTAGCCGTGCTGACTATAAGAATGATTTCAAGCATAAGATAGAGAAGCACGTGTTGCTTGCATCGGTAATGCCGAAAGAACAGCCGCAGATGGCTGATTTGTTTGATAACTATCAGAAGAAGCGTAAAAAGAAATATGGCTATTGTATCACTGACGAGGATATAAAGCGTGAGTTTGATCGTCTAGGTGACATAAGCAGAAGAAAGATGCCGAACTATTTCTATTATGCCGTTCCCAAGGGATTGATAGACGTAGATGAAGTGCCCGAATATGCAGGATTGATTTGGATAGATGATGGTATCTTATGTATTAAGAAGAAAGCCCCATGTCTGCATAAAGAGAAATATACTGATTCGCAGTTGAACCTTGGTGAGAAGTTTTACTATAATTGGCAGAATACTAAACAGGTACTTAGACAAGCAGAGAAAAATGTAGAGTATTATAAGACGCAGCTAGAACATGAGATAGACAGTAAAGGCCACGAGTGTTCGTGGGATGAACTGAAGTCAGAGGTTAATAAATGGAAACGAGAAGCGAAGATAAAGGCAAATCTTTATCTCACAATGGTTGAGGGTGCGGATTATAACGAGATTGAGCGTAAGATGTTTATCAAAAAGATAAAAGAGCTTGAGCCGAATTTTAACTATACGGCTTTTATGAGAGAGGTTGATAAAAAATATGAAGAACGTTATCCAAACAGAAAATAAGGAGGAATAAGCGATATGAAATGCAAACGATGTGGGGCTGATAACCCAGACGCTAAAAGATGTTGCGGGAATTGCGGTGCTTTCCTTGAGGGCTATACCTTTAATAATATAACAGGCGAATATGGCTATCGTGGGGGTGATGGCGGCTGGTATAAGAACGAGGAAGAGTATCGCGCTAAACGTTCGGGCGCATCAATGTCGCCCGATGGTCAGCAACTCAATATACAGATAGGGCTTAACCTAACCCCTCTTGATATCGAAAGCCTGATGCCCTTCAATGATAAGATGTCGAAGGCTGAGTGTTACGGCAAAGGTATGTACGACTTTGCAGATACCGTAAAACGTATGACTGATAGGGCTAAGGCTGCCAAGGAATCACAGAGTTATATGTACTGGGGTGCAATACTCGAAGGGCTTATTGATGATCTCGAACATCTCACACATGGTGTATTAATACAGAAAATTAAAAAGTAAAGAGAACTAACCGCCACACCTAAACGTTCGCGATTGTCTACACGCTTTATCTTAAATTATCCTAATTATTATCACAGGTTTACACATATATAATTATATTTGTGTATATTTGCACCGCTACACCTAAAAAATATAATAACGTAAAAATTGGCGATATGAGCAACTTTATGATATTCGACAAGGAAACAGGCCAGAAGGTTGCCGAGGGCAAGGGTTTGGTGTTGCCGAGCGACCAGCCTAACGAGATGGATAGCCTTAATCTGCGCAGCATAATGCAGGTGCCAGAACTTACGTTTAAGATACAGATTCCAAAGGGACACTGGTGCCGACATCGCCGACAGGTGATGGGTGGCAAGCCACGCTTGCCGCGCAAGTTGAAGAAGGCACTTACTCACCCCTGCGCCAAGTCTAAGTGGCTGCAGCGCTCCATCAGCTTTGCCCGCCGCAAGTGGCAGCAGTATATCTCGCAGCCCATGCAGCCAGGCCAGTGTCACACACTGCAAGCACGCCTATACCTCTATCTGGTGCTCAACGGCTGCAAGTATAGCTGGCGTAACCAGACACTAAAGTGCGAGATGCCCAGCGGCGTAAAACTCAGCATATTTGCCCAGCCCAAATACACCGCATATTACAGCGCTTACGGCAGATTTTGCTGGTACGGAGCAGCGTTATATCCCGACCGCAAAAACAACCGCGTGCGATATCTCGATGAGCAAGCTGCTATGTATCTATACCGCCGTCTGGGCGAACAAATCAAGGAAACGATAGAAAAGCATAATAATAATGATACCCCAGCTGCTATCCACCTGGGCTAAAAACAAGGAGGACTGACCTATGGCAGATATAAAGTCGATAGCCGAGGAACTGGTTAAGATGAACGTCAGAGAGGTACAGGAGATAGCCTCGGTAATGAAGGAGGAATACGGTATCGAACCTGCCGCTCAAGTCTACCGTATGAAGGAGCAGGCCCGAATGGCTGAAGATGCCAAGTTATTCCGCGACACCTCGCCCAAGCAGTATGGCATAAGTTTATTGAACAGAAAACGTAAAAAACGATAAGATTATGGAAAGAGACGAAAATGTAAAAAGTATCGAGGTGCGACTGGCCTATGCAAAGATTGAGGTTAGAAAAGCCGAGGACAAAGTGCGTAGTATCTCCGAGGAATTAAGAGCAGCTATGCAGCAGGTTTTTGAGCAGCGACTCGGAGTGAAGTCGGGCGATATAATCACCACTATCAAGTCGAACACTAAGTTTTGCTATAAAAAGTTTATTCTTGATGTATGGGGCAATGTATATGTATTATGCCACCCGATAAAGAAAGATGGCACACCATCCAAGGCTATCCGCCACATATTCTATGGTGAATTTATCGCGTGTATCTGATGGCTGGGTATTCAGAAGAGAAACTTAATGCCTGTAATCATTTACGCAGGCAGATTTGTAATGAGCTGCTGCAGTTGGAGGCGTTTCGCCAGGAGGTTAGTCGGCCTGGATTTAGAGGTGGCAACATCGTTATTGCCAATACTAATGGGCAGATGTCCGTTTACCGCTTCTATCCTACCGACGATATGCAGGACGTGCTCGACTTTGCTGAGATGCTAAGCCGCAAGCGTATAACCAATATGCAGGAACTGTTAAAACAAATACAAGAGGAATAATTATGCAAGACAGAAGTTACGACCAACTTAGAGAAATGCTTTCGGCACATCAGGGCGATGGGCTGGAATATAAATTGAAGGGACTGATGGCTGACCCTACGCATCGCGAAAAGCCTAACTGGGAGGAAGAGGAGGAGTTTATTCGCAGCGAACTGGAGCCTAAGTATGTTATCGTTAAGTATCGTGGCAGCTACTGTTTCCGTGCTGCCTATACCGACTACCACCGTGCTCTGCTATCGGAGGTGGAGATTCACAATCGCCTGTGCGATGGCGGCGGTTATTGGGGCGTAGATGGCGAAAACCGCCGCGTAACACTCTACGACTCATCTTCCGACTTTGGTCGTCCAAAGCACATCGAGGAAGCCATTAAGAATGATGGCGAGCGCCTGCTGAAGATACTCGGAGAGGTAGGCGATAAGGAGGGTAATAAGTACGATCTTACTGGCTACGATATTACTTACATCGACGCCATCGGTCATCGCCATGTGGTAGAACCCTGGACTGCCGAGGAGCGCCAAGAGCGCGAGGAGATGATGAAACGCGAGGCCGACGAAAGTGCACGCCCTATGTATTCCACAAAGTATATTGGCGATATCTGCCGCCACAAACACGCCAACTATCAGGAACCAAAGAATGCCGCTAAGAAAAAGAAAGCTAAGCGTCGCCAGCAGAAGCAGGCACGTCGCAAAAGATAAGGAGGACTGATTATGAACGAAATAAAGATAAACGGCAAGGCGATATACACCACTAAGGGAGCGGCCAGGGAGTACGGACGTGTGGGGTGCAACTTCTACACGGGCTGCCCGCACGAGTGCGAGTACTGCTACCTGAAGCGCGGCATCACGGGCAAGGCTCTCGGAGGCACGGAGGTACGACTGAAGAAATGCTTCAAGGACGAGGAGGACGCAAGGCAGGTGTTTATCAGAGAGATGTATAGATACCACGAGTATCTTCGGCAGACAGGTATCTTCTTCTCGTTCACCACAGACCCGATGATTCCAGAGACGCGGGAGCTGACAAGGTTTGCAGCGTCCTTTGCCAACATGCACGGTGTTCCCGTGAAAATATTGACCAAGGATGCAAGCTGGATAGACATCTACGGGAGAACCATGCAGACATTTCTTGCCAGTACGTTCTTTCCAGAGAACATCAGTTTTGGTTTTACACTGACGGGCCGCGACGATATGGAACCCAAGGCTAGCACCAACCTTGAGCGAATCCAAAACATGCGTAGCCTTCATAATATCGGGTTTAAGACCTGGGCCTCGATAGAACCAGTTATCGACTGGACCCACGCAAACATGGTGGTAGAAATGTCGCTCGACTGTTGCGATCACTACAAGATAGGTCTGCGCTCCGGCGTAAAAAAGGATTACTACAATCTTGTACGCAGCGGCATGTGGATGGACGATCTTACCAAGAAGATTACTGCCGCAGGGCGCACAGTATATCTCAAAGAGTCTGCCCGCAAGTTGCTGCAGCGCTGCTACATAGAAGATTATTACAACGAAATCCTATCCCGCACAGTAGATATGGATGGGAACAACATAACACGAAACCAAAAAGGAGGAGTGAGTGATGGCAACAATATGGCAACATAGATTGGTATTTGCCGTGCAGATGGGCAGGGATATACTTTCGTGGTTTAACCTGCCGCCTGTGGATGGCATCCGCAAGAACGACAATGGCACACTCTCGGTGTACCTTAAAAACGTAGTGCGGTATGGTCTGCAGCGCGAGGGGCTATCGCTAGTGCTGGTAGAGGACCATAACTGGCTTTGCCGCGACGAGGAGGATAGATGGTGGGTACTGAGCCAAGCCGACTATTGCTCGCTAGATGCCGAGCACCACGTCACGCTGTTTCCCAACGAGCAAACGCACCGTCAGGCCATGGCAATCATGGCCATCGAAAAGCTAAAACGCGAGTTTGCCGCCCTGCCACCCGAGGAACAGGAGAAACTTTACGAACAATATCCCGAACTATTTATTAAGGAGGAGTGATTATGCACTGTTCCTGTAAAAACAGATATATCCCGCTGCCGTGCATTAACTGCAAACGCAGCTTGCACAAGGAATTATGCGAGTGGATATGCAGGCAAGACGGATTCCGACCTCGACCTATCAGCGAGATACGTAATTGCAAATCACTGAATGAGTATCGCGAAAATAAGAAAAGAAGAATGGGTAATTTAAAAAAACAATAGGATTATGACAAAAGGAATTTTACAATTATTAATTGGCATTATTATCGGCGCGATTATTTTTAGGACTCAGCTTGAGTTTGATCAGAACTGCGGCGGTTATCTCAAACAGGCTGCCGACGCAAATACAGCGGAACTCTCGCTAAAACGGCTCAATATGGCAGTGAAATATGCCGAGGACCATGGGCTTACGGAGGGCTATACGTCCGTGTTCTACAAGACTGAGGATGATAATATCGGCTATTGGTACCAGAACTTGAAGGCTTGTCAGAAGGAACTCCAAGAGGTAATCGGCAAGTCGCAGCTGGAGCAGACAAACGTATTGATGAAGGTACGTGAGTCGCTGACCGACAATGGAAAGGAAGGAACAGAGCTGACTGTTCCTAGTGGCATTGCATGTTATCCGAATAATATGTTTTATGGTATTCTGACACTGCTGGGTATCCTGCTCTTCGGACTTGGGATATTCAATCTGCATAAGTTGTAAAAGATTTAAAACTTTTGGTTCAATGAAAATAAATAAATATGAAAACATCAAGCGAGATTAAAGCCTTTATTATCGAAAAACTGGAAGCTAGAGATCCTTTGGCATTGTACTACGAGTTTTTCAATCAGATAGAGGAAGAAATTAATATCCTACACATAAAGACGGTGGTTAGCCGTTGGCGATGCGCATGTCGCGAGGTGTCGAAAGAGAAAAACTGGGCAGGACTCGACGAAACTTTCCCACAGAGCATTTTTTGTTGGAATGCCACTATCAACATCATCGACAGCGGAGAGGCTGAGAAGAAATTTCGCATCATTAAGGATTCTCTAGGCTGGGATGTTAAAGCCATAGCCGAGGGTGATCACTGCAATATAGCGCAGATAATCATCAATGCTCTGCAAAGGCATTTTATCAATAAACAAAAGGAACGACTTGGATTAATAAATAAGGAGATAAAAAAATGAGTGATTACAAAGTAGCAAACGGTTGTGGAGACTACCCTACAAATGAGATTTCTTCTCAAACTTCAAGAAGGAGAGAGTCTATTTACACCAAAGAGTACGTGAAGGAATTAAGGGCTAAAGGTTATCATCAGGATAGTACAGGCTGTTGGTTCCATCCAAGCAATCCAAGCGTTTTTGGAGAAGATGTTTAGATAAACACTGATAGATTATAACCGATGGCTGGGTATTTTACTTACTACATTAATGTATGGACTGACAATCTGCAGCAGCTGCACGGGGCGGGTACGTTTAAAACCAAACAGGTGGCGAGAACTACTGCAGTACAGCATCTGTACGATAGTCAATTGCCCTTTAAGCGTACTGAAATCAATATTATGCACTACAATGCTCGCGACTACAACGATCGCAACGAACCGCCAATAGTTTTAAAACCAAAGGAGAAGTGATTATGGTAGAACTAAAGAATTATTATGCGGAGCCTAAGATTAGGATTTTTGCCTATCGTAATGTTGAGATAGAAAATGACTTTTTCTGCGACTTGGTGCAGAAGTATAGCAAGGCCATTCGTCGCGCTGTTAGTCTGGGTGGCAGATACGTGGAAGCTGTGCAGCTATTGCTCGACATGGAGTGGAGTATGGTGTATGGTAGCGTTATGCGCGACAGCACAACCAAAGTAGTGATTACCCGCGACGATGATTCCATCCGAGTGGAGTTTAAGGAACATTTTATTTACTAAGAATCTCGCCATTTAGTGTAAGGTGTAAATATTTACACGTGTTTACATAGGTTTACACCATAAAAGAATGAAAGCGGGGCGCAACGCCCCGTTTGTTGTTTATACGTGTTATATTAAATAGTATTAATTATTTGCACGTATTTACACATCTATAAGCATATTTGTGTATATTTGCAGACGCAAATGCAAATTTTGGTGTAAATACACTGTTACCAATATCGTTATCAAGAATCTACACAAGTGTAAATATTCAAGTAAAACAGTATAATATGATTGCTACAAAAGACAAAGTAGGACGCGCTGACTGGAAGGCTCTGAAGGTTGGCGAAACAGGCGTTTTCACACTGCCTAACATCAATGCTCGCCGCGCTGCACGTGTGGCCGTGAGCCATCTGCGCCTTCGTGGCTACGACTTTGAGCCGCTGCACGTTGGGGGCAAGTGTACCATCGCTTACCGCCGCACCAAGTAAGTAACTTATCCTTTATTACATATTTTTTTATCTTAAACGTTATGGATCGCGTACTGAGACAGGAGATAGTAAGGGAGTTCCGCCAGCAGATGACCGAACTCAACGAACGCTATGTAACGGCTGAGACACTATGCCAGCACATAGAGGTGCTAACGCCCGAGTGGCTGAAACGCAACGGCTCTTGTCTTAATCGCACACGAGCTGAGTGGACGGACACAGCGGGTGTCCGCCACCAGACCTCGTGGGTATATCCTCTGCACGAGATAATGATGATGGTAAAGGACGGGCGCATAAAAGACCTGGTGTGCCCCAGAAAACAGCAGTAACACTAATCCCACTTAGAAACACTTTGGCGATATGAAGAAACGAGCCCCAAAAGCCCGACCGAACGACTGGCTAAACCACCTGAACATAGGCTATGCCGTAGAGCAGGACGAGGAAAATCCCCGCCAGCCAGTATTCTCGTTTGTGGGCGCTACTATCCCTCTATTATATGATGTGTTCCGCCAGATAACGCAGGGCGGATATGTGTGCAAGGGCTTCCGTCTGGGCTATGTGCGCACCAGCTTTACTCGCGGCAAGCACCACATGATGTGGCGACTTCGAGTGATACTGGAGGACTTTAATGCGCAGTTTCTCGACCTGGCCCAACTGCGAGTGCTGCTAGAGGCCACCATTCGTGGTCGCGGCCACCGCATGAAGTACTTCAAGATAGATAAGCTACTGAATCTCTAACTTAAAAAACCACTATATATATGAAACTTGACGATGCTTACAATGCGTGGGGGCAGCAATCCGACAACCGCGAGCTGTTTCAAAAGACCAAGACCACATTCCGCAAGATGTGGTGGCTCATCCCCACCAACAAACCCTGCAGCTACTACACGCTGCAGGTGCTGGGCCGAGCACTGGCGCAGGCCAATGGTGCGCATGGCGATAAGGTGAGCGCAGCCAGTGTGATGTGCCATGTGCTTAACTATGCCTATCAGTGCGATCCTGAAGGCTGGGATAAACCCCGTTTCGGCTTTAGCGACATCGTGAACTACGAGGGCACAAAGCCTTCGCCGATGGTGCAGACCATTGAGAAGCACGAAACCGAATCTGCCAGGGGACAGGTCCCTGGCATCGAACGTCCGAACGACGATGAGCCGCTGGTTAAGGTTAAGCCGGCTGCTAAGGCTGCGATTAAGCGAGAGAAGAACGATGCTGGCATCGGTTCTTCCGAGCGTGAGCAGGCTCGCCGTGATAACGGCAAGGCTGTAGTGCAGCTCGATGCTGACACGCTCAAGCCGATAAAGGTGTGGAAGAGTTGCCATGCGCCGCAGACTGAACTGGGCATACGCAATGTGCAGCGTGCCGTAGAGCGCCACGGACTTGCTGGTGGCTACTACTGGTGCCGCCCTGGCGACGAAGAATCGTTTAAGCCCGCCGACAAGCGCAGTAATAATGGTGGCAAAAAGGCTGCTAAACCTAAAAGTGCTACATATAAGCTCACTCCCATCACCAGCGAACCAAAACCACTCACCAAGGAGCAAAAGGAGTTATATAGCAAAGTGTTTGGCGATGCCAGGGGACAGTCCCCTGACAGAAAACCTGTCAAGGTACAGTCCCCAGGCATCGAACGTCCGAACAGCGAGCGACTGCCTACGCCTGAGCAGCAGGAGCAGCTGAAGGAGGCCGAGGTGCAGCACGTATTTAGCAGTCCTGAGCGGCTGCAAGAGGCGCGACAGGAGTTTCAGCAGGCCGTAGGCGAGCACGTAGAGGGCGTGCTGCAGAAGTGTACTCAGGATGAAATTATTGCCGAACTGCGCCGCCGACATTGGCGCGGCACGCTGCACATCACTCAGACCATCGAGCTGTAACATCATAGCATTTACACATTATATATAATAACAACAATAAAACATCAAGCAAAGATTATGGAAAAGCAAGAGAGAATCGCTAAGATCAACGAGATTTTGATTGACAAGTTAGTAATCAACAACCCCGACGAACTGCGCCCAGAGGCCCGACTTACCGAAGATTTGGCTGCCGACAGCCTTGACGCTATCGACATAACGATGGAGCTGGAGCGCACTTTCGGCATCTCTATCACCGACTATCAGCTGCGTCAGATGACCGAAAGCGGCACCGTGCAGGACGTCTACAATATGGTAGACGAAGCACTGAAGTGATGCGCTATGAGTTGCAAAAGTGGTGCAGTTTCGTTGCAAAAGTAGTTGCAAATCACGTGCAAAATGCAACTAAATTAACGCATAAAAAAGCCCTAAACTGTTGCAAAAGTAGCTGCAAATCAGGTGCAGTTTCGGTGTATAATCAGTTGCATAACTAGTTGCAAAATCGCGTCACTTTTTGTACTTTATTGCAGTAATTTGCAATCAAATCTGCACTATTTCTACACATTATTATATATATAAACGCATTAGCTTATGGGCCGAAAACGTAACCCTTATCTACCGCTTTTCACCCGCGACATTATGTCGTCGCCCAGGTGTCGTGCGCTCAGTCGCGAGGCGGCGGGTGTCTACCTGTTTTTGCTGTGCCGACTTAACGAGCCGCCCACCCCTGGCGCCTACCGTATAAGCGACTGGGAGGAGCACGCATCGTGGAGTAGAAGCAAGACCACCCGATGCCTTGCCGAGCCCGATAAATACAGCCGTTTGCAGTATTTTGCCAAGATGCTTTCTGTGAACGATTTGCCCTGGCGCGAGCGCGACATTCTGGAGAGTCTGCAGGAGCTATATAAATATGGTATTATCACTGTAGAGGGCGATGCGCTGATACAGCCACGCATGTTTGCCGACAACGGTTTTACGCTCGATGCCGAGGGCACCATACTTGACGATCCGCACAGCGGTTCGATGGCGCTTAGAGGCGACGAAGCCGCCATGAAAACGGCTGATAAAAACAGGGACTTTTTAAGTGCAAAAAAAGGTACCGAAAAAGATACAAAAAAAGTGCATAAAAAAGTACACGAAAAAGCACCTGTTTCTCACGCGGGCGCGTCACGCGCTGAGAGTGAGAGTGAGAATATAGATAATAATAGTAATATAGGGGGTGCGGGGGAAAATGAAGCGAAAAATAAAAACGTTCGTAAAAAACCTGAAAACACGTCTGTTGCTACTATCGACGGCAAACCTGTTATCGAAGTCGAGGGCGAGGGGCCACTATTCACAGAGTTCTGGGAAGCCTACGACAAGCAGGTTAATATGAGCGAAGCGCAAGCCTATTGGGATGTATTGTCGGTAAAAGATCACGAGGCTATTATGGCTTACATACCGCAATACATACAGGCACAGCCACAAAAGCGTTTTCGCAAGAATCCCGTCACTTTCCTGCGCAATCGTGCATGGGAGGATGAGATAATACGCGAGCATGAACCTATAAATAACAATGGATATGAAGGAAGTAAAACCTATCAAAACGGCGCAGCCAGCAGTTCGCGCGGCAATCAGGGACAAGACAATGATGCCATGCGCGACCAAACGGTACGAATCGTACAGCGCCTTCGCGCCAATCGTCAGACAGACAGCCCAGTCGAACCAAACGCCAGAGATACTGAGGGCTAAGTATGGCGACCTTGATAGGTTCCTGGCCACGGTGTCGCCCCAGGCGCAGCCTGCTTTCGCTCGTAGGCCCGAAGTGGCTGTCAGGGGCGAATATCCTACATTGCAGGAAATCAGCGAGTGCTATGGCCGCGATTTCGATGTGGAATGGCTTACGGTGCAGATATGCGACATTTCTACCTTTACGGGTGCTAAGAATATGGACGAGAATCAGCAGGAGGTGCTGGCCCGCACTATCGCAGCCGAATATCCTGGACTAAAGGTCACAGAGTTGCTGCTGTTCTTCCATCGCTTCAAGACGGGGCGCTATGGGCGGTTCTACGGCAATGTTGATCCGATGGTGGTAACAACTGCACTTCACGACTTTGTAAGCGAGCGCAACGACCTGCGCGATGCTGTGGCCGATACTGAGGCCGAAGAGTGGCAGCAGCAGGCTAGCAGTAAGGCCCAAGAGTGCCTATCGGCCATACACAGCCAACTACAACTCAACAAGGAGCAATTGTATGTAGGCGAGGTTAACGGCTATCAGCACAAGGTGCGGCTGTCTACCAATAGTCGCGAGGTGTTCGATTCTCTGAACAATATCGAGGCTGCACAGCAGATATCAGCCATCGCAGGCAAGTATTTCGACGATACGGTGCGAATGGTACTATGGCTCAATATAGGCTGTGGCCGTGGTGTTACGCTTAACTCTATATAAATAGTACGCATATACACGCATATATACACTTCATTTACATATTAATTCATTTTTAAACAATTATGCAAACTGAAATTACTATTGATGTGGCCGGCTTCCGCCAGGTGCTAAGCCAGCTAAAGGGTGCCATCAGCACCAAGTCCCCTCTGCCCATTCTGCAGAATGTGTTATTGCAGTTCGACCGTCAAGCCGACATTTTCCGACTAACGGGTTCTAACGGCGAGCTGTGGTTGACGGTTGATTGCGCCACCACCCAGACCGATGCCGACGGCAATGCCGAGACCACCGACTGCGTTCACATGCTGAAGGAGGACCCTAAGCAGCTATTCAGTGCCGTGTGTCTGCCCTATGCCAGTCTGCGCGAGGTATTCTCGCTGCTGCCCGCCGCCCGCCGCTGCACTGTGGTGCTGAAGGAGAAGGCCGACGGTGTGCGCATGTGCACCATCGACTATCAGGACGGTGTGATGGATATGCCTTACTTCGATGCTGTCGAATATCCTACGGCTCCAGCCATCGTAACGCCCGAGGCGCCTCGCGAGGGCACCGATCCGCTGTGCCGATTCCAGATAGGCGCCAACGATCTGCTTGGGCCAACCATACAGAGCCGCGCCTGCTGCGCTGCCGATGAGTTGCGCCCAGTGATGGGTGGTGTGTGCCTGCAGTGCTCGATGGATAGCGTGGTGGTGTGTGCCAGCGATGGCCACAAGCTATATAAGCAGGTCATAGAGTGTCCCGGCTATATGAAGCACGTAGGATTCCCTGCCGACGGTGCAGCCCAGCTGCTCATACCAAAGGGTGCCATGGCCGCACTGATGGCCGCCTTTGGCGGTGCAGGCACGCTTACCGTAACGGCTGACAGCCGCCGCATAATGTTCCAGCAGGGCGGTGCCACACTCAACCTTACTGCCATCGAGGGTAAGTACCCCAACGTAGACAGCGTTATCCCCAAGGACAATCCTTACAAGGTGCAGCTAAGCCGCGAGAGTCTGAAGATGGCCCTGCGCCGCATCAGTCTGAGCAGCGATGGTGCCACCAACTTTGCCACGATGAAGAGCGATGGCACATCGTTTATTGTAGAAGCCAGCAACGATGCCGATGCCCGCCAAGGCTCGGAGCGTGTAGCCGTGCAGCAGACCGACGCCTTCCTGCCCCAGGGCTTCAAGATTGGCATGAAGCTGAGCAACGTAATCGAACTGCTCGACATGCTCGATGAGGACTCCATCTGCCTGTTCTTCAGCGACCCCAGCCACCCCATCCTGCTCCGCAACGAGAGCCAGAAGCTGCAAGGCAAAACCCTCCTCGCCATGCCAATGCTGGTGAACTGTTAACATCGCCACCTGCCAAGGGGACAGGTCCCTGGCATGCCAAGAGACAGTCCCCTGGCAGGTTGGCTTAACCTAACAAAAAGAAAATACAATGAGTATATTACCGATTGCATTATTGCAGATGAATGTTTGGGTGGTGGTGCTGATGACTGTTGCGGTATTGGCGCTGCTGGTGATAGTATATATCGCTGCGTGGAAGCGTGGTGTGCAGGTAGGTATCGAGTTTGGCATGCGCTATTCCATCGACCGTACTCTCGACGAACTACGCAAATCCGCCGACAAGAAGGGCTGCGTCCAAATCTTAGAAGATTTGATACAAGTCACCCTAAACACTGCTGAAAAGGAGTAGTTGAAAAAGTAGAATTAGCGATATGACAGAAGAAATAAAAAAGAAGAAAGATGCCATTTGGACGAATGTAAGAAGGAATGGCCGCTCTGAAGGCTCTATGATTGCCACACAGAAAGAGGTGCAGTGGTTTTTAGAGCAGGGCGCATGCGACGGCATACTGATTACATTCAGTGCCGCACCCGAAACATGGAAACAGGGTAAACAGTGCTATTACTATTATTACGCAATATCCTTAAAAGCAGATAAGGAAAAGTTACGGATGTTTGCCGATACCTACCAACTGCTTAGTGTAAGCGCACTAAATAAGTTGCTGCCACCTGCAGGCACTACCAACCCTGACGAGCAGCGTGTGGCTGAGAATATCAAAAAGATACGCCGGCTGAAACAAGCCAGTGATCGTCGTCGCCGTCAACGCAAACTGGAGGACGAACAGCGTGAGTTGGAAAACCATATAGTTGAGTTGATGGAAGCTGAGCGCAACGAATGTTACGAGCATCGTAACGACCTAAACTGGCTTGTAGCCCGCATCGAATCAATGGGCTGGGAAGTAACCCTGCGCCGCAAGCCCGATTAGTAACTGGCAGATTAGAATTGTGCGGGTGTCTTGAGATGTTAAAATTGAAGACAGAACAGGTGATAGACGAATTAAAAGAATTAAATAAAAGGAACTATGATAGAAACGCGATACCACTTAGAAAGGAAAAGCCTTACACATAAAATTGTGTATATCGAGCCAGAAAGAGAATACGGCTACGAAATAGAACACGCAGGAATGGGGCTTGGCGAAGTACGTCGTCTAATATACAATGACATAGACCCGAAGACAGGTAATCCGACAGGCCGTTATTACAGAGCGTCCGACCTTTTCAAAACCGAGAAGGAATGCAACGTAGCTTTGAGAAAGCAAATCAAAGAGAATATAAGAAATTGTCGCAAAGAGATCTACAGACTCGAAAAGCAGTGCAAGGAACTGGAATCTTTAATCAAGGAGGACTGACCCAAGGAGAAAGTATTAACAACATTTAGGCGACTATGACGAAAGCAGAATTATACCCGACGGCGAGGCAGCTGCGGGAGGCCATCATCTGGTTTATAAAGGAGGCGGAGCGGCTGAACGGGGTCAGGACGGCCAACGCGACACCGATGGCGCACGTCGCCTTCGACCTCCGCAGGCGTGACGGGAAGCAGGTCGGCGTGCAGCGCTTCCAGGTGCCGGCAGGGCACACGGACAAGCTCATCGAAGCGCTCACGGGCATCTATGCCGCCGAGGTCGGGGACTTGAAGCGCAGGCTGGCGAACATGGAATCATACGACGAAAAGGACTGACGATTATGAGAGAAATCAAATTCAGGGCGAAGCCGGACAAGGCTTATTTCTTTGAGTCGGACAACGTGCCGACAACGGACGGCTTCGTGTTTGGCACGCCCGACACGAGGATGCTTAATGTGCCTGGTGCCGACAAGTGGCGCAAGGGGCACAAAATGGTTGACCAGCCCAGCATCGTGGCGATGACCCGCGACGGCTGGCCCTACTCGGTGGCGGTGCTGGAAGAGACCATCGGGCAGTTCACGGGCATGAAGGACATCGACGGCCATGAGATTTGGGAGGGAGACATCGTTGAAGTGACGTGCCTACGACCGAACGACAACCTCGGCAAAGTGCTGATGGCCTGCGTCGGCTACGACAACGACGCGGCGGCCTTCTGCCTCTATCATCCCGACGGCAGGCACGGCGGCACCCTGTGCAGGAACGGCGGCGACGCGGCCATCAAGGTGGTCGGCAACCGCTACGACAATCCCGAACTGATCAAGGTCAGGAAGGTATGAACAACGGATTGAACGGATTATACGGATTAAAAAGGAATTATTTATTTAATAAACATTTTAATAAACATTTTGGCGATTATGAAAGAAGTAACATTGTATGGCGGCACGATTGACAGCTGCCTAAAGAATTTAAGGGAAATGGCCGCTGCCGACGAGAGCGGCGAGGTGTTGAAGGCCGTATTCAACGACAAGTACCTGCTTTCGACCGACACCGACGATGATGCCTATCTGCGCATCACCGGCATGACGAAGGCCGAACACGACGAGTACGTGAGGAAGTGGCAGGAGGACTACGAGGCCAAGCGGAAGGCGCACGAGGCGCGCATCCCCGAACTGACGGAACACTACCGCGAGGTGGCTCGCGGCGTGATCATCGAGAGCGAACTGGAGTATTGGGACGAGATAGTGCCTATCCGTCTCGGCGACCTCTACCGTGGTATGGAGCTTGACCAGGTGCTCGACTGCGCCAGGGTGATGCGCGACGAGACGCTGAGCCGCATAGAGCGACTGCGCAAGGCTTACAAGATTTTCAAAGATGCAGGCCACAGCGGCATGTCGGCAGGACTGACGATGGCGATGCTGCGCCGCTTCTGCCCCGACGGCAACGAACTGGCCGATGCCTGCAACGAGTTCCGTTACGACCCCGACCACAAGACGAAGCTGTACGTCAGCCGCGACGGTGACGGCAAGCTGCTCTTGCACTTTGCCTATCCGCATTGGGGCGACAACCACGACTTCCGCAGCCCGAACCAAGTGGAGCTGAACCCGCTGCTGTTTCCCGAGGTGAAGCCCGGCAGCAGGGTGGAGTACATCGCAGGAGAGGTGTTTGACACAATCAGATAAGGAGGACTGACTATGATGAAAGCAAACGAACTGATGATTGGCGACTGGGTGTATAACACTCATAACCGAAAGCCCGAACAGGTCTGCGAGATTCGGGAGCGCATGGTGATGCTGGACTACAACGACCTGTACGACTACGACGAGATTGAGCCGATACCGCTGACAGAGGAAATACTGAAGGCCAACGGCTTTGAAGAGCATGTCGGCGAGAAAGGGGCGTATGGCGTGACGACTGCGCCGTACTTCAAGCGTGATGATTCGCCGGAAGTATTCTGCGACGGCGATCCGTTTGCCGTGTGGTTCGACGAACCTGTGGATATTAAGTACGTGCATCAGTTGCAGCACGTTCTGCGGATGTATGGTGCTGAAAAGGAAATAAAGATAAAGGAGGACTGACGAAAGCACATGGGGCAACAACGGCGGCAAGAAGGGCTGCACCAAAATCCTCGAAGATATTATTCAAGCTATAAACACCGCCGAAGTGTAACTATATAACCGAGGCAGAAGAAGCAGAAGAAAAGTAAAAGACGATATGGAGTTAGACAAGATATATAACGGCGATTGTTTGCAGGTGATGCAGAAGCTACCTGATAACTCGGTGGATTGTGTTGTTACCTCGCCACCTTATTATGCCCTGCGCGACTATAAGGTGGGGGGCAAATTGGATTGGAGGCATCGCTCAACGAGTATATCGACAAACTGGTGATGGTATTCGACGAGGTGCGCCGCATACTGAAGCAAACTGGCACGCTGTGGTTGAATATCGGCGACTGCTATGCCACAGGCACACAAGCCGCACGCAAGCAGAGCAAAAATCCAGGTGTAGGCGCCAACAATGGGGAGGCACAAAACTCTGTGCCACGATTGGGCCATCCCGACGGATGCAAAACCAAGGATATGATAGGTGTGCCATGGATGCTGGCTTTTGCACTGCGCCGCAGTGGCTGGTATTTGCGACAGGATATTATCTGGCAGAAGCCTAATGCTATGCCCGAGTCGGTAAAAGACCGCTGTGTAAAGTCGCACGAATATATCTTTTTGCTTAGCAAGGCAGAGAAGTATTACATCGACTACGATGCTCTGCGAGAGCCAGCAAACACTGGAGTAAGAGAAAACGAGTTTTTCCATCGCAAGGTACTTGTAGATGTACCAGGCGTTAAGCATCGCCAGTTTCGCGGTTCGGGCAGAAATCAGGATGGCAATCGCACCAAGCGCGATGTATGGTCCATCTGTGTAGAACCAGGTTACGAAGGCCATCATGCTGTATTCCCGCTGCAGCTGCCTCGGCAGTGTATTATGTTAGGATGCCCTAAAGATGGAATAGTATTCGATCCGTTTATGGGTGTGGCTACTACTGCTATCGCTGCCATTATGGAGCATAGGCATTTTGTGGGTTGCGAACTTAATCCTGAGTATTACAAGAGCGGCATCAAGCGCATCAAAGAAATAAAGCGCAACCCTACATTCAACTTTGGCTGATGCTAGGGACCTGTCCCTTGGCAGATTATATAAAAACGCATTAAAACATTGTAAGTTATGAAAGAAATTGATACAAAAAACTTATCTGAGACCGTGCCTACTTATCTTACTCGTGCGTGGCTCATCTACCACGGATGGGAACCTACAAATGGCATTCCACTATTTCAGCACAATCCTGATTATATAGATGCCGACCTCTGCGTGATAGTAGATCGTAAGGATTATATAGTAGCCAAGTTTCACCACATGGGCAATAAAGCCTGGGACTTAGATGCTAAGCCAGATAGTTTTGAGTTGGTAGGTGTGAATAATACTGTCGATTTAATTGACTATGACCATACTCGCTTGGTAATGGCAGCATACGTTTGCCATCTTACAGGCTTTAAACAGATTGACACCGCCCTAGGCGGCGTTTACGAAATGACAATGAACTTAAAGAAGTGAGGCAATATGGAGTTAATGTATTCAAGCGAGGCAACGGATAAGCAGTTTGCTCAGCGCAACATTATAATCGAGAAAAGCAATCGGAATGGTTATGTTACTGCGCAGGATGCAAAGTGGCTTATGGATTTCGATCGTAAATACCGCCGTTGCAATAAGTGTGGTAAGTCTTTGTCGGAAGCTAAGCAATGGGGAATTGTGAAAGCAAAAGATCGTAACGGCAAAGAATTGGACGCTGGATTACACGAAGTTTGTTTCCATTGCGCTATGGAGAATATCATAGAAGAAGGCAAGGAAGGAAAGTTATAAACAATCCACGGCGAACCCCGAAGGGGCACAGGCTAGAGAGCCGTACCAAAACTTTGATGTAGAGGGTTTTCCCTCGGAATCAATTAAAGCCCCTATGTAGGGGTTTGGGGGTAGCAATCTTCTTTGGTTCCTTTTCTTCTGTTGTCAGAAGAAATGAACATCCCCGAGGCGAATGGCAATCGTGATGTCAGTCTTGTGTGGTGGGGAAGTTGTAATTTAGCATCAGATAAAAAGCTAACGTGGTGCGAGTCCACATAGTGTTGAATTTTAAAAATCGTTGAGATGCAATGAAGAAAATCATTTGTACTCTGTGCCTGCTGCTGATAAGCATCGCGGCTATGGCACATGCTGGCGTCAGGGCTGTAAGCCTGCCAGCAGGCGTTTCTGTCTACTCGCAGTTTAACATCGGGCGCTGGCAGGCCCCCGTAACGCTCACCAAGGAGGAGAGCCCATCGCCTGCCCAAGCTGTAGATGCGTACTCAATAGCCACACCTGATGGTGAGTACCGCCCTGCGCTTGCATACCGCCGATGGCCAACTGCAAAGCCCGAAACGTTGAACCTCTACAGAAGTAGTTACACCTACAACAGCCCAAGCCCCTGCGCCGCATACTCTTTTACGCAGGCGCTGGCAGTTATCTAAGTAACTCTACTTCGGGCTATTCACCTGTAAGTGCAGCAGACTTTAAATCTGCCAGCGCATACCAAATTTTCACATAAAGCTACATGGAGGCCGACAGGCATACTATCCACTGTCGGCCCTCCATTTCTAAACCACTTAGGCGATATAATGAACATTGAACTAACTTTAGACCAAGCGTATGCACGCGCTAGTGCGGGGCTTAGGCGCAAGATGGAGTATAGCATCCGTCTGCTGCAGAAGGCCGAACCATTGGCGCTGGCTTACGACAGTAGGGGGGGTATTTCCTTGCTTTCAGCGGTGGAAAAGACTCGCAAGCCCTACTACATATCGCCCAACTGGCGGGCGTACAATTCACGGGACACATGAACCTAACGAGCGTTGATCCGCCCGAGGTGATACGATTTGTAAAGCAGCACTACCCCGAGGTGCAGCTAGCTAAGCCCCGAGCCAGCATCTACCAGGTGGCGGTAGAAAAGCAGTTGCTACCCACCCAGCGAGTGCGCTGGTGCTGTGCAGAATATAAGGAGAACGCCGGCGCAGGCCGAGTAACGCTGATAGGCATACGCCACCAGGAGAGCACGCGCCGCGCACGTCGCAACGAGGTGGAGGTAAGCAGCCGCAAGTATAGCGGCACTCTGGAGGGCTTTGAGCAGTTTCGCCAAGAGCGGCTTAGCAAACCCAAGCGTGGCCGAAAGCCCCAGAGTGTGAACATCACCAACGCCACAGGCGAGCGCACCATCGGTTGCATCAGCGGCAAGGAGAGTCTGCTGATATCGCCCATCATCCACTGGACCGAGCGCGATGTGTGGGAGTTTCTTAACACGGTGTGCCAGGTGCCGCACTGCAGCCTATACGATGAAGGCTATCGCCGCATAGGCTGTATCTGCTGCCCGATGAGCAGTCCCCGCCAGAAGCAGCGCGAGATTAGCCGATGGCCCCACGTTAAGCGTGGATGGATTAGGGCCATCATGGCTATACGCCGTGGGGGGGGTATCGCAAAGAACTCTTACCACAAGAAACCCTGTGGTACGGTATTGGGGCCGACTGGAAGCCCATCATCGTCAGAAAGACTGGGGGGGGTACATCGCGCACCCCGACCCTCGATGGTGGCTCGGCGGGTTTTCGGATAGCTCCTCACCTGTCGGCTTGACTGAGGAGCAAGAGCAGCAAATAGCCGAGAACATCTTCGACTGGTGGATAAGCGGCAAGAGCTACAAGCGCTGGTATGCCGAGCGGTTCCTCCAGCTGCAGTTTGATTTTAAAGATTAATGTTTAATGTTTAATATAATTGACTTATGGCAAATTTTAGTGGAAGTATTAATTTGATGGGTTTTAAGGGCGCAAAGGTGTTTTCTAACCTCGATGCGCAGCACCCCGAACAGCTTTATGTTTGTATTCCTGTGGCTTGGAACGACATCCAGTTGGCACAGGACGGTAAGTATGCTAATGCCCGTGTGTTTATGGCCGAGACCAACGACAAGTTCCGTCAGGCTTGCATACAGCGCAAGCAGCAGAGTGGCGACGACATGACGGGCTATATGCCGCCATCGCACCAGTTGGAGGTGTCGTTTAGTCCCGAGTTCCGCCAGCGTGCGCTGGCCGCTGCCTGCAAGCGTCTGATATCAGAGCACCCCGAGTGGACTGGCCCCGACCTGGAGGACCCCGAGCACAACACCGACCTGCGCAATGCCATGTACGATGCCGTGCGCTGCCGTTTGGGCTCGATGTATTGTCATCAGCGCCAGAGCAGTAGTCAGCAGGCTGCGCCAGCTGGTGCCACCGCCGCCAGTGGCGCCCAAGGATGGCAGCCAGGCAGTGAGCAGCCCTTCCCACCGCAGGATCAGAACGACGACCTGCCATTTTAGGCAATGCTGTTTCTGCGGAGAGTGCAATGGTGTCTCCGTACAGACACTATTGCTATCTCTGCGGAGAGTACCATCTAATGTGCCAAAAGAGGCCAAATAGTCAGATATTAAGATCCGACATAGTTAAGTATTAAGAAGTGACTATCTCAAATCTTAATATCCGATAAAACCCCCTTTGCAGCCGAACGGCAATCGCTGATGTCAGTCTGATAAAAACGGCTTTTCGTAATTTTGCCGTAACAAAATTATAGAATAGCGTATGCACAGTCATTTAAATATTAAGGTATCAGGCGATGAACTGGTGATTGCGCCCGACGAGAGTGTTGATCTGAATCTGCAGAACCCACTGTTTAATCAGGTAGAAGCATTCTCGCTGCCTATACCTGTGCCCGTTGAGCCTAACCGCAAGTTGCTGCGCAACGTAGAGGTGCCGCAGAGCGATGTGCGACTGCTGGAACTCGATAAGAAACCTATGGTGCTGATGGCCGACGGACTACCTATCGTGGCTGGTAATCTGATGACGGGTGCCGATGAGGAGATTGACGAGGAAATATCTGTTAACCTGGAGAGTAACGGCGACTCGTTTAAAAATCGCATAGCCGACTTGCGCTGCTGCGATATACCTGTGGGCGATGTGCTGATAGGCGAAAAGATAGGCCAAGTGCATGTGGGTGGCTCTATGTGGGTAGATAAGCAGGAGCGATGGTGGGACACCGAACAGGAATGGCAGGGTGGCCACTATGAGTGGAGCACCATTGAGACTAAGGAAATAACCTTAGACCTTGCACTCGATCTGCCTGCACTGGGCTTTAGTTATCCTGCCAAGTGTGTAGAGGACGAGCGCCGTATAGCCGAAAAAGACACTGAGCGCCACTATGCCGATGTGGACGAAACGCTGATTATACCGAAGATAGAAACCAGCTATATCAACACCACACAGCCGTTCGACAACGCCCATCCTTATTGTAACGCCCGCGTGTGCTATAAGCACTACGGACTGAAAACCGAGGAGGTTGACGGTAAGACGCAGTATGAGACTGATAGCAACGTGACCAAGGATCGTACTAATAGCAACGAGGCCATGTGGCCTTACTGGGTTCTGGATGCTAATCGCCCGCAATCGGGCATCTGTTTCTATGTAATGTATTTTCTGCGCCAGCTGTTTAAGTATCTGGATATAGCCTACGATGATTCCGAGCTGTATGCAGTAGAAGATATGCGCCACCTGTGTTTCTTCACCACCCGCTGTGCTTATGGTGTGTCAACACTGGCCGAAGGCTTCTTCAGCGGCAGTGCCGCCCAGGTGATGCAGCACATCAATGAGTGGAGCGAGAGTCGCGGCTGTGGTGGCAAACTCGACCTGAAACTGTCGTATGGCAAGATAGTGCGTGAGGATGATGGCGAATACTATCGTTATATTGAGAGTGATACGCACGAGCACAGTTTCACACTTACTGCCGACCTGCAACAGATGTGGGCCACCAGCGACTGCCTGCCAGAGGAGTCGGTACAGAGCGTTATCGAGAGCCTTGAAAACTCGTTTGGCATCCGCTTCCTGTTTGATAATGATAACCGCAGTTGCCGCGCCGTGTTTATTCGCGACGTATTCCGCAGCACTACCGATCCACGCCCACTGCAGGGTGAGGTGCTTAGTATTCGCAAGAAGAGCGAGAAGATTACAGGTGTAAAGGTATGCTACAGTCAGGAGTCGTCGTCGCGCGATCAGCAGGACAACGTTCGTAAGGGTGTGCGCAAGTATGATACCGACTATGATTACATAGACTATCCACCCGAGAGCCAAGGCACCATTAGGCGTCAGGCCACTATCACCAATCTGCACTATCGCGAGTTTTTCAAAAACCTGTCGTCGAGCGATATGAATGTATATATCGACCGCACTACGGGTAATGCCTATCGCATTAAGATTGACGAAGATGCCAAGACCGTAGATGAGTGGAACCCCGTACTGTTTGAGGTTGGCGGACTGAAGGGTGTAGAGGTTGGCGATTGCTCGCCTAACAATGATGATATGGTAGAACTTACCAGCCAGTTTGTGCCCGTAGTGATGAGCGATGTTAACTATCAGCAGGAGGTTAACAATCAGACTAAGAGTCCGTTCTATGCTGTTTATGTAGATGAAGATATGGAGCACGAGTTTATTGAGCAGCATGTGCAGTCAGTGGCACAGTTCGACTATGGCACGCTGGCGCTCACTGCTAATCTGAAACTGCTTGAGAGCTACGATGCCACCAACACCGACGATGGCAACTCGCCACTGCAACACATCGACTGGGGACTATCAATCGCTATGATGCGTGGTGGTGGTGCCGATGCGCGTGTGCTTGACTACGATCCTGACTACGACGGATTTGGTAATTATCGTTGGCAGCTGATGAATGATGGAGCCTACCAGATGTTTGGCGACACGATGGACCACTTCGGCCAGAAGTTCGACTACAACGGCGAGGCCAGTGGCGACGGTGGTGGCGAACGCTTTGCGCTGAAGATGCGAGCCTGGAAACAGCCATCGTGGGCAGCTAATCCTATATTTGATGGCAGCACTGCCGATAAGAATCGTGGACTGGTTGACACGTTTATGGCTGAATATATTCATTTCCTACTGTATCGCAAAAAGTATGTGATACGTGCTCTGTGCAGCGTGGCCGAGTTGGCTGACATGGCAAACCACTGGACTGATCGTTTCACTATCGGTGGCCACACTGGCTATATCAATAAATTACACTACGCCATCAGCGCTGCTAAGGGTGTTGGTGAAGTTGAAATAGAATTTTACTCAATATAAAAATAGATTAGTATGGCACAATCTTTAACCCTACTGTCTGGTTCGCCGCTCATCGGCTGTCCTATAGTGCTGCGGGCAGTGCCTGCGGGCTATAACCAGAACCGCACGTTTCATCGACTGATAATGCACGTACTGGCCGCACTCGAAGGTGACGAGGACTACACCACGTTCGATTTCTCCATGCCTGTAGAGCAGCGCACCAGTGGCGGCACCACCAGCAATCAGGCTGCACAGTTCGACATATCGAGCGCACTTCGTGCTGTGGCCCAGCGATACGAATACACTGCCACCCCGCCCACGCGCTATCCCTATATAAAGTTTCGCGCCGAGGTATGGGACGAGTGGATGCTTGATGGTGTTGTTTATAAAGAGCAGGGTCGCTGCAAGTGGCCGGCTGAGGATGTGACCATCAGCGGCCATACCTACACATTCTATGCCTACGCCTTTATAGGCAAGTTTACTGATATGGAGCGACTGCAGGCAGCGGGCGAAGATACGCAACAGCTCGACGTGATGACCTGCAAGCCTGCCACAGGTGTAGAGGTGGTACATCAGAACACAACGGTGGTTTATCCCGTAGCGTTTCAGCGCGGACTGGAGTTCGACCACATGAGCGACGATGCTGAGCCAGTGTTTGTGAGCGGAGCACCCAGTAACGGGCCGCGATCAGACCAGTTCACACCGCAGGCCACAGGCGCTATGGTGGTGGGCGGGCGCAATGTCTACGTGATACCTTGCCCCGATAATGCCGTAGAGTTGCGATTCATCAGCAGCAAGGGCTGCATGGAGAGCCTGCACCTGCGCTGTCTGCCCAAGCGCGTGGTTAATATCCAGACCGATAATTACGTGATTTCGCGACAGGAAACATTCAAGAAGTTTAGTCGCGCCACCACCCGCAAGCACGCTGATTACGAAACGTGGACGCTCAGCAGCGGTCCCTTGAGCGAGGCGTGGGCCAGCTTCTATATCCACGAGGTGCTGATGGCCCAGACGATGTGGATGCGTCGCGGCACCCAGTGGCTGCTGTGCCATGTGCTGCCCGAAGAGACCACCCAGCTGCGCGACCAGTCGAAACCTGAGATGATAGAGGTGCAGTTCGCGGTACGTTTCGACATCGACGGTGCAATATAAGCAACTTGCCACCTCCGAGCAGGAGGTAATGTCAGCCTGTCGTCAGGGTAAAAGCATAACTTTGCCCGTAGAAAAATAAGTAAACGATATGAGCATATACGCTAAGACCAATCAATACTGGATAGCGCCTGGAGCCATCAACATTACGCTCAACGCCCTGGGCAATGCCAACCGCCTGCAGGCCAGTGTGGCCAGTGGTGCGGTGGTATCGTGCTATATCGAGGGCATAGAGGGTTTAGATCTTGACAATGGTCGCAACCCCCGCCGATGGTCAATAGCCGTAAGTCCCACTTACTTCAACAGCAACAGCGAGAAATACATCTACGTGGCCATCCCCCGCAGCGCCGATGTGGCTGTGCAGGCCATGGTGGTATATCCCAGCGAACTGCTCGACATATATGGTGTGAACGAGAATCAGGAGCAGATAGGCTCTGTGGATTACTTCTATATCTGGCTGCAAGGCATTATCAGCGCCCCCGACGCTCAGACTCCAGCCAAGCGCCACCTGTCGCAGCCGTGCGACTGGGGCTCGCTGGGCACCTACGAGGACATAATGGACGTGACCGACACCGACTGGTACTCGTATTCAAAGGCCGACGAAGTGGTGACGTTCCTCAAGGAGATAAGGATGAAGGCGGGCGATGCCTCGTTCCTGAATCTGATTCTTAACAACAAGGAACTGCTCGACGTAGCCACCAGTGTGCTCACACAGCCTGTGGATAGCGACAAGATGGTGGCCACGCCAAACTACATATCGAAATTCTTCCTCAGCAAGGTCAAGGACGATGCTACGGAGTTTAATCTTGGTGTAGGCAAGGATCTTACCGTGGGTCAGGGTTTGAGCGTGGGCGGCGATTCGCTGTTTAAGGGCAATATCACCTTCGAGAAGATACTGAAGTCGCTCGGTGCCCGCCGTGGCTTTACTGATGGTAAGGGCATCTGGATGGATGCACTGGAGGGACTGATTGAGACCGACGGCATGAACGTGCGCGGCTTTTTGCGAGTGATGGAGCTCATCATCAACCGCTTGCAGCTGATGGAGAGCGACTACAGCTTTACCGAGGGCGACACTGTGGACCACGTGGACTACGAGGACGAGGGACAGACGCTGGTGCTGCACATGCACAAGGATCACGACAACGACTACACCCCCTTCTACCCAGGCGACATCATCTACGGCATAAAGAACGACCTGCTGCCTCGCGGCAGCGCAGTGCCCGACGGCCATACACCAACGGCCAACGGCTCGTACTTTAAGACGTGGATGCGGGTGAAAAGTGTAGATCTGGCCAACAACGTGCTGCGCGTGGCGCTGTATCAAGGTAAGCGCATAAGTGGGTACGACGAAGAGGAGCAGCCCATCTACGAGCCTATAGTGCCAGGTGGTAGCAACTTCAGCCCTTATGGCACCCAGATTACCACCGATGTGGGCACACCCATGCAGCAGGAGGCTGCCACCGTGGGGCCTGATGGTTACGACACCATGCTTACCGTTACCCGCCATGGTAACGTGGCCGATGGTATCGACCCCGCCACGGGCCAGTATGATGAGCATATACACCAATCGCAGTTGGGCCGCCAGCAGGCGTGGGTGCTCAGCACCACCGACAAGCGACTTACATTCTTCTGGCGAGTTGATCAGCCTATCATTCTTGATGATATGTATGCGCTGTGCCTGGGCATACTGCCCGAGCTGGCCAATCTGCCCGACTGGCGCAATCGCGACATGCCGTCGCTATATGTCAACACCATCTTCTACGACCATCAGGCGCGAGCCAACTACCCCGCTAAGGTAGAGAAGGTGGATCGCGGACAGTGGAGCGCCAACCCAACCAGCACTTACGATGGCCCTTACGATGGCACCTATACCCCCGACGGCACGCTGGATGCTACCGACCCTGAACTGGCCGACTACGTAGCCCAGTTGCCCATCATCAATGGCTATGCAGGAACTTACGCTGTGGGCGACACCATAGCCGATGGCTATCATTATCGCACGTTTACCATGAACCAGTGGTTAACATATAGACTCGATACAGCCCACTATGGCTCGATGAGCGACAAGCAGCTGCTGCTGAAGATGTATGAGGAGTGGCGCGAGGAGGTTGACCTCGAAGTATCGCGTGTGTGGAACGACAACAAACTGTGGGAGTGTCTGGAGGACGGCACTGCCGAAGAGCCTAAGTATGGCGCTACCAAGTGGAAGGTTATCAGCGGCTATATGCTGTGGACTATGGGATTTGCCAGTACCAATGGTGACTCGTTCTACCAAGGGCATGTGAGCACTGTTATTACCGCCCACCTGTACTGGGGCGACGAGGATGTGACCGCCACCATAGGTGCAGCCGCATTCGGCTGGACCCGCAGCGCCGAGAGCGGCAAGACCGAGGCCGACGAAGCCTGGGACGCGCTGCCCGAGCACCAGGCCACCAACGTGCTTAGTCTGGGTAATGCCGACATGCCAACCGCCTGGAGCCGTAGCAATAAGGCCATCTTTACCTGCAGCGCCACAGTGCAGGACGGTAGCGAGCAGCTTATGATTCAGAATCAGATAATAGCATAATTTTTTAAAACTATAAAACTATGGCAAAAAAAATTGGAATATCAAGGCCAATGGTGCTCGATGTACTGCTTTCGCCGTTTCGTGAGAGTTTCTATATCGACGCCAGCGACACCCTGCAGCAGTGGCACTACGACCAGACGGGTGGCTATCTGCCTGACCGCGCCGTATCGCCGCTGATACTGACGCCTCGCATCAGTGTGCAGGACCCTGAGACCGAAAACGTATATGAGCCTACGTTCTATCAGATACGATGGTTCTTGCTCAATTCGGCCACGGGCGAGTACGACACAGAGATAACCAACACCGAGGAGGGTGATGTAGACTATCTGATACTGCCCACAGGCGAACTGGAGGTAAAGAAGAACGTGAGCGAGGCAGTACCAGTCAGTCTGTTGTGCCGCGCCACTTACATCGACCCGCGTAACGCTGGTAAGAACTACACCTGCAATCAGACGGTAGACCTGACTACCCACCGTGATTCGTCGGTTACATCGCCGTCTATCGACATCGACCAAGAGTGTACCGTTAAATACAATCCGTTTATCGACCAGAGCAGCCAGTTTGTGTTTACCGCCACTGTGCGTATGGGCGACCAGGTGATAGATACTACCGACCAAGACGTGCCCTATCGCCTGCGTTGGTATGCTATTGATGCTGGTGGCAGCGAGGCACTGATAGATGCTGTTGACAGCCCTTGTGCCAAGTTCCCTTGCTACGTGAGTGGTCAGGGCACACCGCAACTCACCGTAGATGCCATGTGGGCCGACCAGATAACCATCATAGCCCGTGTGATTAATACCACTACCAATCATCTGTACCCTGTAAAGGAGTTGCGATCGCTTACGTGGGACAACAACTTTAAGGTTGATGCCACCACCGAGGCCATTGATGGCGGAGCTGTGAAGCAGGACACCGTGAGCAAGACACTGCACAACATTGTGACCTTGCGTAATCGCACGCTCGAAGCCAACGTGGTAAATGCTAACTTCTTGCAGGTATATAAGTTCCGCCCTGCCAGCCGCACCAGTGCTGGAGGCAGTACTCCTACCGATGCAGTGCAGACACTGGGCAGTGGGCCACAGATAGAACTGACGGGCCAGAAGATACACGCACAGGAGTCGAGTCTGGTATATGCTGAGCTGGAACTGCTAGGTGCCTACAAGATAGTGAAGCCAGGCAGCGCCGTAGTAGTGCAAGACAACAAAGTAGTAGTCTGCCGCTTTTAATGTTTAATCTTTAATGTTTAATGTAAAATGATTAACATCAGTTATTATGTGATAAACAAGCAGGTGGCCATGCGCGTGGGTGGTATGTTTTATCGTACCACCGATGGGCGCTACGTGGCCGACAGTCATCGACTGCGCTCTATGCGTATGCGCCCTGGCGAGGTGCTGGGCGAGATGGCAGGTACAGAGAGCATAAGCCGAAACATGGCTCTTACACTGATAGCTCGCGGCAGCTATAAGCGCGAGATGATAGAACGTGTAGTAGATTAACAAAAAAACAGATACAACTATGATTATCAGTAATTCTTTCTTCGTACAAGTTATTGAGGACGGTTCGATGCTTCGCGGCGAGATCCGTTCAACTAAACCGTTGTCGCAGGCTTATAGCGATGGTACGTGTGTGCCCAACTGGACTGTGGCCGCCAATCAGCCTGTGGTGTATGTAGTGCTGCAGAACGGAGCAAGTTGGGTGCTGCCCGATAATGTTTATACTTGGTTTTACAATGGTAGTGCTATCCAGTGGGACGAAAACGGCAAATCGTTGGTACACGCCAGCGGACTGCCCGCAGGCACATTCGAGAAGGTGAATAACTTTACCCCCGAGATGTATTCAGAGGGACAGTACGTGCCCGCCATCAAGATTTGTAAGAACGTGGCCAGCGACAGCAACGTAGATATCGACGTGCTGCGCTTTGAGGGCACTAAGACTCTGGCCACCAACGCTGTGCCATTCTCGGCATTTATCAACATCACTATCACCGAGCTCATCAAGGGTGGTTATGTGGGTATGATTTATCTGGCCGATGGTACTACCGATAAGGACATCAGTAGTCCTACCGATACTGTAGGACTGGTGGCCCACCTGTATGACAGCGACGGTAACGAGATGACCAACGCTCAGAACGGAGCAAAGTATCGCTGGCTCATCAACGATGTGGAGAAGGTGGCCAAGGGTGCTACCAACACACTGACCGTTACCGAGCAGGATGTGTACGACTATGCCATTGTGCGATGTGAGTTCTATATGCCAAAGGATAATGGCAGCGGCACCAACGTAGATACACTGGTAAGCACTGACTATCTGGAGATTGACGACACACAGGATCCACAGGAGATGTACTTTGCCTATAACGGTGCAAATGGTAAGGCTGCCAGCTTGCGCCAGGGCGAGAGCGTAACCTTTAACATCTGGGTGGGCGATGCTGGCAACCCAAGCCAGAGCAATGTTGACAACAGCTTTAGTGTATGGAAGGTGCTGCTGGTGGATAGCAACAAGCAGACGCTGAAGCAGGCGCTAAGCAGCTACGACGCCACTCTGAAGGATGCCGACCAGAGCACAGGCTATCGCCCCATGGTGGATAAGAACAAGACACCAGGCAGCGAGGGCGATACCAATGTATCGAGCGGCATAGCTAAGATTACTATTCCCTTTGCCGTAGCAGCCCTGACTGCAGGTGGTGATAGCACCAGTGGTGGTATTCGCGGCTACGTGCAGGCACAGACCCAATCGTAATCCTATATGGTACTTTCTAAAAAAGATTTGGCGATTTATGAAGAAAGTAATCTCAAATAGTTTCAACGTAACCCCCGTGTACGATGGTCAGGACGGGCCGCAAGGCCCTCCTGGTCAGGGTATAACTTCTGCCGATATAGTGTTCTGCCTTGCTAGTAGTCAGACCACAGCTCCAGCCGACAGTAGTTTTACTGCCACGTCGTTTGCCGACCTAAATATCAAGAGCAGCGATGCCAATAAGTATGTGTGGCAGTGTAACAAGACCTTTTATACTTCGGGTAATCCTACTTATAGCGGGAAGGTATGCTTGGGTAAGGTTAGTGATTTTGCATCGGTAGTAGAGCAATTTGCCCTAGGTACTGAGACGGCAGCCACTGGCACATGGCAGGACAACACTCCACCGTCGCCATCAAAAGGCTCTTACTTATGGACTCGCACCAAGCTGACCTACACTGGTGGTGGCGAAACCTATTCGCCATCAAGTGCAGGCTACTGTCTTGGATATTACGGTACTGATGGCAAGGGTATAAGTTCTGCCGATATAATGTTCTGTCTTGCCGATAGTCAAAGCACCGCTCCTGCCGACAGTAGCTTTACGGCTACGTCGTTTGCCGACCTGAACATAAAGAGTACCGATGCCAGTAAGTACGTGTGGCAGTGCAACAAGACCACCTATACTTCGGGCAGTCCTACCTATAGCGGTAAGGTTTGTCTTGGCAAGGTAAGTGATTTTGCAAGTATCACTGAGCAGTATGCCCTAGGTACGGCATCGGCAGCCACTGGCACATGGCAGGACAATACCGCACCGTCGCCATCAAAAGGCTCTTACCTATGGACCCGTACCAAGCTCAGCTACACAGGTGGTGGCGTAACCTATTCGCCATCGAGTGCAGGTATGTGTCTGGGCTACTATGGTACCGACGGACTGCCAGGCGGAAAGGGCGATACGGGAACAGGTATCGACAGCATTGCGGCTACGTTTAACCTATCGAAGAACGGCACAAGTACTAACGAGACCACTGCGCCTACTGACTTATATTATAACACATGGCAGTCATCGCAGCCCGCACCCAACGATACTTATCCATACGTTTGGAAGAAAGAGGTGACAACCTATAAGAATCCTACATCGACCGAAACCAAGTACTACTGCATAGCCGCTAAAGGTACACCGGGCAAGACTGGCCCTATGTTTTATCTTTGTGGGACATTCCCCAATAAGGCTCCTTATAGTAAGGATGATTATCGTTGTCCCGTAGTGTATTACGGTGGCGAGTACTGGTATCTGCAAGCCGATAGTGCCACAGCTCAAGACACGCCAAGCACGGCGAGCAGCAGTAAATGGGGCAAAGCCGAAAAGTTCGACATGGTGTTTACCGATGTGCTGTTTGTGAAGGATTTTGCTAAACTCGGTTCTGGTATTATCTGCGGCGACTGGCTTATATCGTGTGCGGGATATATCGTGGTGAACGGTGTCAAGACTTATTTTGGCCCAGATAGTACCTTTGATGGTGCTCCTGCTTATATGCAGTTCGATGAATACTTCCCAGATGTTGATAGCGGCGAAAACAATTTTGTACCGATTTACGCGGTTGACTTGGCAAACGGCACAACCTATCAGCAGAACGCAAGTGTAAAAGGCACGATAGAAGCTACAAATGGAAGGATAAACAGTCTGTATATAGGCGAAGGCAAATCGAGTGGCGAGGCCAGAATATACATGAAGGCCGACGAGACCACCAGTGGCAGTCAGACCAAGACACCGCTTATCTATGGTAAGGACAGTAGTGGAAACGTGGTGTTCCGACTAGGCCCTGCCGTTGATCAGCCTGGCGGTGCAGCTGGAACGGTATTTTCGGGTTTGGCAGTGGGCTATGCGTGGATAAGTTCTGGCGGATTTATGGTTCGCGACCCAAGTGCTAACCAGCATTATGCCTCGATGGCGCCAGGCGCTATCGAGTTGCAATACTCAGTATCTGGAGGTGGTACGGCATACGCTCGGATAGAGATGACAGGCGACGGACTGAAGATATACTCGCAAGCGTGGCCAAGTGAGGGGCAGGTTAGTTCGGGCTGTGTCTATAAGGACGCCAACGGCTATCTGCGAGTAAAATCTTGATGCTTTTTGCTCTGTCAGCTCCGAGGGAATGTCTGCCACGTGTGGCAGGCATTTCTTAATTTTGCCAGTAGAAATTAAAAACATTAAAACTATGGCAACAGAACATCTGACGATACCAGTCGTGTGCCCCGGCACCGATCTGAAGTTCCGACTATCCACCACCAAGGATGATTTCAACCTGGCGGGCGATAAGTGGAATATTGTTATCAAGAACAATCTGGGTCGCACTGTGCGCAGAATCAGCAAGAATGATTGCTACTACGACTCGGAAGGACGCTGGTACTTTAACATAGAGAATCCACAGGTGGGCACATACACAGCCATCTTTATCGGAGCCTACGAGGATGATGACTACGACGAGCAGCAGCGCATCTGGACCGACAGGCAAGTGCTGTTCACCGTGCGCGAGGGCTGCATGATGCGCCAGCGCCGACTGCGCCATCCCGCCAGCTGCCCCGTGCGCTACGAGCAGGTGTGGAGCTGCAGCATCGACGGCGAGGATTATCTGGCCGACTGCTACGGGCGCTACGTCTACACCAGCAACGGCAAGCGAATACAATTTACGAATCAATTATCAAACGAAGTAGAAGATATGGGCAAAGTTAAAATGAAAATGACAGGTGATGAGTTTCTGCAGCTCATCGAGGGTAAGGACCCCAATGGTGCCGTGAACACCATACCCGAACTGATGCAGGTAATGACAGGTGTGGACGATCAGGAAACTATTCCACAGAAAATCCAAGACGAGATAGAAGAGAACGAGGAGGAAAACGAAGCTACCGACTCGGACATCGACGAGATATTTGAAGATGAATAATGATTAATCTTTAATGTTTAATGTATAAACTGGCGATATTATGGCAAAGAAACAAATGATTGAAATGTACCGCCGCGACGATGGCTTTTATGCCGCTCGCGAGTTGAAAGATGGCAACTTGAGTGCCGATGCGCACAAGGTAACTGCCGAGGAGATTATGACTATGTTTACTGAGTTCTTTGGCGACTACTGCACCGAGAAAGGCCAAACCAAGCTGCTGATGCAGGATGCCAAGGGGCAGCTGTTTGTAACCATGCGTGTGCCTACTAAGCAGGCAGAAAAGCCAGACACTGAGCCGAAGGCTAAGAAACCTGCTAAGCCGAGGGCAAAGAAAAAGAAATAGTCCCTGCTTCCTCTCTCCCACACAAAAACGATTTGAGTCACAACTCAACTATAGTTAACTAAAGTTTAATTTTTAAAAAGTGTAAGATTATGGCATTGACTAATCCAACAAAGTACGTTAGCGTACAGAGATTGCAGCGCTTTGAAACCAAGCTGGCTGCTAAGTATCAGACCCAGGCTATCGCAGCCATCACTGGTCTCACAGCTCAGACCGTAGAGGCAGCTCTGGCTGAGTTGCTTGGTAAGATTCAGGCTATCCCATCGGCCATCGTGCCAAAGGGTAGTAAGGCATTCGCAGGTCTGGCTCCTCAGACCGACCTGGTAGCTGGTTGTCTGGGATGGATGTGGAACATCACCGATGCTTTCACTACTACCAGTGACTTCGCCGAGGGTGCTGGCCACAGCATTCCTGCAGGTGCTAACGTTTACGTGGCTAACACAGGCACTGCTGCCGAGCCCGTTTACAAGTACGACATCTTCCAGGGTATGTACGACTTGAGTGGCTACGCCCTGAAGAGCGAGATGGCTGTTGAAGCCGTTTCTGGCGACAGTACCAAGAAGGACATCACCCTGAAGAGTGGTCTTACTCAGCGCGTAGTTGTTGAGCACCAGGATATCAGCGGTAAGGCCGACAAGGACACCGACGCTGTAGAGGGCAACTTCGCTTCGTTCGACGCCAACGGCAACCCTGTTGACAGCGGCAAGAAGCACAGCGACTACAAGACCAAGCAGAGCGCTGTTAGCGATCCATCAGCCGATGGTTCTGGTGTTGACTTCATCGACAGCATCAGCCAGGATACTAACGGTGTGATCACTCCACACAAAAAGACTGTGCAGACCGTATCTGCATCTACCTCTGGTGTAGGTGGTCAGGCTGGTCTTATGACTGCTGCACAGGCCGAGAAGCTGGCAGGACTGCTGGAGTGCTCTGACGACGACATCGACAGCATCTTCTCATAGTTGCTACGGTTAACGCTTAACTACCAAACCTTGCGGGGTTCGACTCCCCGCAGGGTTGCTCAAAAAAAATACCGTAGGCAACTTTAAAAAGATAAGATTATGGCAATAACAAATCCAACTAAGTATGTGACAACCCGACGGCTCGGGCGGTTTCGTACAAAACTTTTGGCCGATGACATGCTGCACCCCGTGGCAGTATCGAGTATGACGCCAAGCAGTACGTTTGTAAAAAACGCCGTGGTGGGCATTAATGGCGTGCTGTATCGCAGCACTAAAGCTACCAGCAACCTGCCCTGCAACCTGGTTACACAGGGTGGCGCATTTGTGGTGCATACTGTTAATGGCAAGATAGCCTTTGTGGTGAGCGATGCTACGCCTAACACCGACTGGGAGATATTTACCGATGCCAGCATAGAGTATTGGGTTGAGAGCATCAACACCGCCCTGGCAGCTAAGCAGGATGCTATAGCTGACCTGGCCACCATACGCAGCAAGGCCAGCAGCGCCGTGCAGCCCACTGACAAGTACACCGTCAACGGACAGCAGTACACCGTGAGCGAGATACTGCAGGCAGTGGCCAGTCTGATGCCAAAGACGGTGGTAATCAATGGATAATTGTTACATTTTATAATTTTTAATTTTTTACATTCATGGAAACAATTACTGGAGTTAACATGCTAAAGGCCATACAGGCCGGATTGAGTCAGGCTGCACCAGGTGCGGCACAGACTGTAATGCTTTTCAACGCCGACGGTACGCCCGCTGGCAAGTATTTGGCCCGACAGCTTATACAGGACCTTGCAACCGCAGGTAGCGGACAGGCCACCTGTAGCACAGCTGCTACCACAGCCGCTAAGACGGCCACTATCACCGACTTTATTCTGCTGAAGAATGGTTTTGTAGCCATTCGCTTTGCCAATGCCGTTAACGTGGCCGATGCCACGCTTAACATCAGCAGCACAGGCGCAAAGAACATCAAAATAAACGGTGCTAATCTGCAGCCAGGCGTTATCAAGGCTGGTATGACCGCCGTGATGTGCTACGATGGCTCGGCCTACAACATCGTGGGACTGCTGGGACTGGAAGGAGGCGGCAGCCCAAGCGACCTATACGTAGACATGGGCTTGCCTAGCGGCGTGCTCTGGGCCAAAAAGAACATTGACATCACCCAGGCCGATGGCTTTGCTGCCAGCGAGTATCAGTACGAGTGCTCGTTCTGCTCGTGGGGTAACACTCAGATGCACAACCCTACCAGTACCAGTGCATTTGATTACAACTGGGGTACAGCCAACGACGGCCCATACGCCGACACTCCAGGCGCAGCCCTTACAGGCAACATCTCGCCATCGTTCGACGCCGCTCGTGCCAACCTTGGTGCTCCATGGCGTATGCCAACTACGGGCGAGTTTGTCGAGCTCTTCAATAATATCGACTATATCGACGCTAATGGTGCAGTAATTGCTGCTGCCACCACTAATAAGCTGATCACTATGAACTCGATTGTTGGTATTCGCCTGAAGAGTAAGATTAATAATAACGTATTGTTCTTCCCGTGCTCGGGCTACGGTCATGGCGCGTCGTGGAACAATCGCGGGTCACTCGGCAACTACTGGTCGTCGTCGCTGCATTCCGCCACGAATGGCCGCGGCCTGCGCTTCCTTTCGGGTGGCGTCGATCCGCAGAGCAACAACAACCGCTACCGCGGTTTCGCTGTTCGCCCGGTTCAGTAATTATTTTCTGTCAAACAGAACAAATAACAAAACCCATTTCGATGCGCGTGCTGCATACAGCCGCCCCCAAGGGCGGCGCAGCACGGGCAGGGAAATGGAAATAATAAAAAT
>Ga0310786_10001051_pt1 | contig 44372 bp, 17 predicted proteins | sample AusTroGonzalo_MG_FD_203881 | JGI IMG/M metagenome (GOLD analysis project Ga0310786, IMG submission 203881) | Bovine rumen microbial communities from tropical cattle in Woodstock, Queensland, Australia - Gonzalo_03 (v2) (version 2) | ecosystem: Host-associated > Mammals > Digestive system >...
CGAATCTTGAGGCGCTCGTGCTTCCGCCTGCCGTGAAGTCCGTCGGGGACCATGCGTTCGGCGGATGCACGGCCCTCGAGACGCTGTATGTGCCGATGGCTTGGAAATGGCTGGATGTTTTGGACAAAGCGGCGCTTCCGGAAACCTGCGAAATCGTGTATTGCGGGGAAGAGGGGGAAACCGCGACGGAAACACCGGTGCCGTACAGCTGGCTTGAAGCGAAAGCGGCGGCAATCCTGAAAGCGCGGGACGGAGACCATGACGCCGCCGCGAATGCGAAGGCCGAGAACGGGCGACGGGTTTGGGAGTGCTACGTTGCCGGGCTGGATCCGGCGGCGAAGAGGGATTTCCGGGCGGAGATTTCGTTCGGTGAAAACGGGAAACCGGTGATTTCGTCCAATCCGCGGGACGAAGAGACGCGGAAATACACCGTGTACGGGAAGACGAGCCTGACGGACGTGACGGAGGAGTGGGCCGACGTGACGGAGAATCCCGATCCCGAAGCGGACGGCTACCGGTTCTTCCGGGTTGGGGTGGAGTTGCGCGGCAATGCCGCGCCGTGACGGGCAGAATCAGTCGAGGGGAGAGGGGGAGGCGGGGCCGCGGAGGGGGCGGAGGACGGCGGGGACTTCGTCCGGGGCGCAGAGGGCGAGGTGGAGGAGGCCGGGCATGGCGGGGGTTTCGAGGGCGGATGCCGGGGCGGGGGCGCTTCCCGGCGGCGGGGAGCCAGACATTTTTGCGTTGGCCGGTGTGGGCGCGAAGGGCTTGGGTGTCGGGGTCGCAGCCGGTGGCGACGAGGGAGTGGCCGCGGACGAAGCCATGCAGGAAGCGGTGGACGTTCCGTCGGGGGAAGATCCGCATCGGACATGGCGCGTGGTCTTGGATGCGCGGTTGCAACTCCAGCGGACAACGGGCTTGTTCCCGCCTGTGCCATGGGAAAACGCGGGCAATCCCTTCAGCGCAACGGACCAGATCTGGAAACAGGAAGAGACGTTCGGGGACGAGGCCTTGCAATTCTACCGGTTGCTCTGGATCAAGGAGTGACCGGAATGTGCGGAGGGCACCGGGGACGGTACCCTTCCTCGTTCAAGCGTTCCGCGTCACCGCGGTTGCCCGGGCAAAAAACACGGGAGGGGAGGCGCGGCGCGGTTGCGGGCGGGGAGGGGAGGGGATAGAATGGGGGCATGCAAAACACGCCCAAATCCCTTCGCCTGCAAATCGGTCTGTTCGGACGGACGAACGTGGGAAAATCGTCGCTGCTGAACCTGCTCTCCGGGCGGGAGGCGGCCATCGCGTCGCCGGTGCCGGGGACGACGACGGACCCGGTCGAAATCGCGATGGAGTTCCACCGTCTGGGCCCCGTGGTGTTCATCGACACGGGCGGGATGGACGACGAATCCGAGCTGGGCGCGGCGCGGCGGAAGCGGACGCTGGCGGCGCTGGCGCGGACGGACGCGGCGGTACTCGTCCTCGAACCCGGTGTGTGGGGCACAACCGAGGAGGAACTGGCGGCGGCGGCGAAGCTGGCGAAGAAGCCGCTTCTGGCGGTCATCACCAAGACCGATCTGGCACGACCGGACGAAGAATTTCTCGGGCGGGTGCGGGGGACGAGCGACGCGCTGGTCGTTTCTTCCGGCGATGCTTCGCGGGCGGACGGGGTGCGGCAGGCGTTCGAGGAGGCGCTGCTTTCGCTTCGGGCGCGGGAAGCGATGCCGTCGCCCGCGCCGGGGTTGCTGGAGGGTATCCTGCCGGAGAACGGGACGATGGTGCTGATCACGCCCATCGACAAGGAAGCGCCGAAGGGACGGCTCATCCTGCCGCAGGTGCAGGTGATGCGGGCGGGGCTGGACCGGCGTGCGGCGGTGCTGGCCGTGCAGCCGGAGGAATACGCGGCGGTGCTGGGGCGGTTGCGCGCGGCGCCGGACCTGGTGGTGTGCGATTCGCAGGTCGTGGACCGCATGGTAGCCGAGACGCCGGCGGAAGTGCCGTGCACGACGTTTTCCATCCTGTTCGCGCGGATGAAGGGTGATTTGCCGTCCATGGCCCGTGCGGCGCGGTGCATCGGGCGGCTGGCAAACGGGGACCGCGTGTTGATTGCGGAAGCCTGTGCGCACCATCCAATCGAGGACGACATCGGACGCGTCAAGATTCCGCGCTGGCTGCGGGAACGCACGGGAAAGGATCTCGCCATCGACGTGGTGGCAGGGCGTGACTGGCCGGAAAACCTGGGGGACTACCGGTTGGCCATCCACTGCGGCGGGTGCATGATGACGCGGACCGAAGTGCTGGCGCGCATGGCGTCGGCCGGGACGGAAGGGGTGCCGGTCACGAACTACGGCGTGGCGATTTCGGAGCTGAAGGGGGTGCTGGAGCGGGTGCTTTCGCCGTTCCCCGGGGCGCTGGCCGCGTGGCGGGAGGGGTAGGGGTCAGGCGTCGGAGGGAGAAGAAGGGGTGTCGGGGTAGAAGGCGGCCGAAGCGTAACGGTAGGCGGTCGGGACGAGCGTGTCGCCGTCCAGCTCGTAGAGCCAGAATCCGGCCTTGCCGCGCGAGGTCAGCGAGCCTGCGCAGAAAACGCGCTGGCCGCCCGGGAGGACCGACGCGCTGCGGCGGTGCTGGTGGCCGTGGAGGACGATGACGTTGGGATGGCCTTCCAGCACCCGAGCCAAGTCGTTCGCCGAACGGAAGCCGTGGAAGAAGTCGCGGTCCGCGGGGGGGTAGTGCAGGAGAAGGAAGATGTTCGGGCAGGCTTGCACGCCCGGACGCGCGAGGAGGGCGGCAAGGGCGTCCAGTTCCTCTTGGGGAACGGTCCCGCTGGAATCCCAGACGGGGAAATGCGGGCGGGAGGAGGAAATGGCGATGGCCATCGCGTTCGCGGCAAGCGGCACGAGAATCGGACGGGAAGGCGGTTCGGCGAAGGCGAAGTGGTGGCGGTAGGCAGCGACGGAGGCGGGCGTGTATAGGTCGTGGTTGCCCGGAACCGCCACGAATCCGGAACCGGCCCGCCGCAGGATGTCGTGGACGCGCGGCGCGGCGGAGACGAATTCGGATTCCAGCCCGGCGTTGGTGGAATCGCCGGTGTAGAAGATGAAATCGACGGGATGGGCGTCGAGGAAGGCATGGAGGGCGGAAAGCTGGTCGTAGGCATCGGCGTAGTGCTGCCTGCGGCGGAGAAGGTAGTTGATGGCGGCGAGGAACCGCTTCTGGTGGAGCATGGCGGGTGTGCGCCATGCACGGGGGGGGTAGGGGAGGTGGATGTCGCTGAAATGGAGGATGCGGAGCGGTTTCATGGCGTGTCCGGGACGGAAGGGCCGGCGGCATCCGGTTCGGCGGGCGGCGCGAAGGAAAGGCGTCCCAGCCACAGGAAGCGGAAGCGGCGGGAGCCGTCGGGTTCGCGGTCGTAGGCCAGAAGACCCTTCAGGAACGACCAGCGGCGCGCACTGTCGTTGGCGTCGCGGACGTGCCGCCAGAAGGGGAAGAAGGAAAAATCGCGCGCGCCGGTTTCGGCGTTGCCGGATTGGCGATAAAGGCCCCACAACAGGTCGAATTCGCGGGCGGGGCCGTTGCGGCGATAGTCCGCGAGCGTCCAGAGGGGCGCCCAGGAGCGCTCGACGGGCGGCGGGTCATTGCCGGGCCAGAGGTCCAGCGTGCGGAAGCGCAAATTGCCGGTCTGCATGTCGGATTCGCGGAAAAACAGCGGCCAGACGGAAACGCGCCGGTGCGAAACGCTCCACGGGCGGTCGTCGCGGAATTCCGATTCGAACTTTTCGCGGTTTTTCTTCGATGCCAGCATCACGGAGGGCTGAAGGCTCGGATACATGGCCGAGACGCCGCCGGAGGCGAAAGTTTCCCGGCGGATTTTGCGGATTTTGGCCTTCAGTTGGGTTTTCTCTTCGGCGGTGAGGGGCGGCCGCGTGGAGTCGGTGATGCAGGAGTAGAACGGCACGAAATTCCAGCGGACGCTCCGTTTGTCACCGGCCGTGTTTTCGTTGCGGAAAACGAAAGGCCAGGCCCAGAACTGGCGCCGGAAGGGACCGTCGGAGCGGGTGCCGTAGAACGGCCAGACGTACAGCTTGTCCCGGAAGCCCGTTTCGTGCTGGTAGAACGGCCAGAGGACGTAGGTGCGGTTGCATTCGTCGCCGCGGATGAACTGGAAGAACGGCGGCAGGAACATCCAGCCCTTCTGGCGTTCCAGATTGACGCGCCCGAGGAACGGCCAGGCAACCCACGCGTCGCCTTTGCCCTTGGGGTGCGTGTAGGTGGCGTGCGTCCAGAACGGCCAGCAGACGGCGTATTTCTCGAACTGGCGCGCGTCTTTCGAGTACATGTAGAAGGGAAACACGCGGAAACGTTCCCGGTGTCCGTCGGAAGACGTGGTCTTGGACCAGATGGGCCAGAGGATGTCGGTGGTTTCGACGTCGTTGACGCGCGTGCGCATCCACAGCGGCCACAGGATGAAATCGATTTCGTCCTTGAAGAAGAAGTTGCGCATGTGGCCGCCCAGCGGAAACAGGGCGCCGTAGCGCTCCACCTTGTCCCGCCCGCCAAACCAGAGCGGGAAAATCGTGAAGCGGTATTCGCCTTCAGGATTGTCCGGCTCCGCGTCGCGGTAGTACGCGACCAGGAACCGCCACGACTTTTCGCCGGCGAACGATTTGCCCTGCGCCACGGGCCAGAGGAAATCCCATTCGGAACGCCCGCCATGCCACGGCAGGACGGCGCGGGAATAGAGCGGGCGAAAACGCGCGTCGAATCCCATCCCGTCCGGTGTGCGGGCCGATTCGAAAAACGGCCCCGCCATGCGGAAGCGTACGGCGTTCTCCTGCTCCAGCGGCAGACGGGAGCCGAAGAAGCCCCAGTCGAAGACGTCGGGCAACAAGCCGTCGGCGACGGCGGCATCGGTCGTTGCATCGCGCTCGGCCGAATCCGCGAGGGCAACGCAACATCCCGCCAAGACGAGGACCGGAACAAGGAAAAACCGGAATCGGAATTTCATGCGGCGACTCTGCCACAAGTTCCCCCCGGAATGCAAGAAACCAGCGGGCGAAACCGGAAGGAAAGAAGGCCCCGCCGCCCCGGCATCCGCACCGGGGCACAAAAATGGCGGAGAGGGAGGGATTCGAACCCTCGATGCCCTTTTTGGAGCATACACGCTTTCCAGGCGAGCCCGTTCAACCAACTCCGGCACCTCTCCGCAATCCGTCGCGCGGGAATCCGCACGGCGACCGCCACCGCGAATGGTTGGATTGGTACCGGAAAAGGGACTTGAACCCTTACGCCCGCGAGGGCGCCAGATTTTGAGTCTGGTGCGTCTGCCATTCCGCCATTCCGGCACGCGGTGACGGGTGCGGACTATAGGGCTCGCGCGCGCGGGCGTCAATCGCGGAATTTCGCCCCGCACGGGACTTGACGGCCCCCGGTGCGACGGGTATAAAGCGCGCTCCATGGGACAGCAATTGCGAATCCGAGTGAAGCGGAAAGCCAGTGCGCGTCGCGCCAAACGGCTGAAAGCCAGAGCTCATGAAGCTTCCAAAGCGAAGTAACGCGGGAAGGGTTCTTCCCGCGGGCGTGCGCGGCCTCTCCGTTTTCGCGGATGGGGCCGTGTTCCGCATTGCGGAAACAGGCCCGGAAAGGGTAGGGTGGGGGAAAACGGACGAGGTGCATCGATGATTGTCTTTCTGGATGGCGAATTGGCCGAGAAGCGGCCCGGGCTGGCGGTGGTTTGCGCGGGCGGCGTGGGGTATGCCGCGGAAATCCCCCTTTCCACCTACGACCGGCTTCCCGCCGTCGGCGCCCGCGTCCGCCTCCTCACCGTGCACGTCGTGCGGGAGGATGCGGAGCAGCTCTTCGGCTTCGCCACCGAAGAGGAACGCCGCCTGTTTTCCCTGCTCACCGGCGTCAGCGGCATCGGCCCCCGCCTCGGACTCGCCGTCCTCAGCGGCATGAAACCTTCCGATTTCATCGCCGCCGTTTCCGCCGGCGACGCGCGCCGCCTCGCCGGCATCAGCGGCATTGGCAAGAAACTGGCCGAACGCCTCGTCGTCGAAATGAAGAACCGCATCCCCAAGGAAGTCCTGATGGAAGCGAGCTTCGACGCCCTCGACGCCGACCCCGACGGCCTCCTCGCGCGCGGCGACACCCGCCTCCACGACGCCGTGGACGCCCTCGCCGCCCTCGGCTACAAACCCACCGACGCCGCCGCGGCCGCGAAGGAAGCCCTCCGCAAGTTGCCCGCGGAGGCCGACGTGGCCGCCGTCCTGCGAGCCGTCCTCAGCACCCGGAACCGCCGCCCATGAAGGAAATCACGGAACGGATGCGGCAGGCGGTCGTGCACCGCTACGGCTTGGGCGAGGAGATTTTCAGCTCCATTTCGCACGGCATCGGCGTCCTGCTCGGCGTCGCGGCGACGGTCCTTTTGATTGTCCGGGCCGTCCACCACGCCACGCCGGGACGGGTGGGGGCCTCGGTCACGTCCATGTCCATCTTCGGTGCGACGTTCCTCGTGCTCTACCTCATGAGCACCCTCTACCACGCCCTCACCCCCTACGGCGCGAAACGCGTTTTTTCCGTCCTGGACCACACCTCCATCTACCTCCTGATCGCGGGAACCTACACCCCGTTTTGCCTCGCCGTCCTCGGCGGCGCGCTCGGCTGGACCCTCTTCGGCCTGATTTGGGGCTTCGCCGTCCTCGGCATCCTCCTCTATTCGATTTTCGAACGCCGCTTCCCGAAGCTGAACTTGGCCACCTACATCGGCATGGGCTGGGTCGTCATTTTCGCCATCCGCCCCCTCAAGGCTGCCATCTGCACGACGAGTTTCACGTTCCTGTGGGTGGGAGGACTGGCCTACACCCTCGGCTGCGCCTTCTACGCCGCCAAACGCTACCCCTGGACCCACGCCATCTGGCATCTTTTCGTCCTCGCCGGCAGCATCTGCCACTTCTTCTCCATCTATTTCTCCCTCCCCGTCGCCCCCTCCTGATTCCCGCTCCGCTCCGAGGCTCCGAGGAATCAGCCTGGAAGGGCGGGCGTCCCCGGTCGCCGCGGCGAGCGGGGACGCGCATTTGCCCCGGATGCGGAAACGCGCCGGGATAATCCCGGCGCGCGCAGTGCTTCGGATTTCCGTTCCGCGTCAGGGCAGCACCATGATGCGGTACATGCGGTTGTCGAAATACGGGTCTGCGTCCACCCACTGGGTGTATTCCCCGGTGGCATTCTCGACATCCCCCGCATAGAACCACCTGTTGGAAACCAGGCTCGCGCCATCCGTGCGCTGGATGACATAGGAACACCCGGGGGTGCTCCGGAAGGTCAGCGTCGCCCGTCCGGTTTCCTCGTCGATGAACAGGCTTTCCCAACCCGTGTAGATGTGGGCGATACCGGGAACGTCGAACCGGTTGCACGGAGACGTTCCCGCGACATATTCGCTGTAGTTGGAAAACGTGTCCATGTCCTCGTCGCCATCCTTCCCGAAGGCAAGCGTGCCGAACATGCGGTGTTCCCAGTCGTCCGGCAAGTCGTCGCCGTCCGAATCCCACGGCACGACGATGCCGACCGTGAGGTTGGTCGTGTTGACGCCGTCGGTCGCGGTGAAGGTGACGCTTGTCTCGTAGTTGGTGGTGCGGGAGCCGCTTGAAAGGCCTGCCACGTACCACGAGAAACTCCCGCTCGCCGCGTCGAACGACGCTTCGTGGTAGCCGCCGAGCGCGAGGGGATCGGGCGCCACCGTCAAGTCCACGTTCGCGCTGTCGGGATCGAAGACCGTCACGCGGAAAGCATTCGTCGCGCCGACGATGAACGTCTGCGGGTTGTCGTCGGGGGTGATCGAGATGACGGGCGGCTCGTAGCTGGTTTCTTCCGTCGAGAACGCCAGGGTGTAGTCGAGAGAACCCGTTCCCATGACTTCGACGGTCCGCACCTGCGCGGAGTTGCGCATGTTGACGGTGTTCCAGTCCGCTTCCTTGTCGGTCGCCGCGGCGTTGACGCTGCCTTGCGTCACCGACAGCGTCGCGGTCACGCTCCGCCCGCCGCGCACGGTGGAGAGCTCCACGGACGAGCCATCCGCGGTTTCCTTGAGGTTCCGCTGGCCGGTCGTCATCAGGGTCGCGAGGTCGGGCGAGAGGCCGTTCCTCACGTACATCTGCTTGCCGGAAGCGCTGTACGAAATCGAGAAGGCGTTGGTCGAAGCATTCGCGAGCGAGACGGTCTTGGTCAGTCCGCGGCCCGTGAGCGCGAAGGTGAGCTTGCCGGTGTCGGCGCTGACGTTGAAGACATCGGCGACGGTGGAGGTGCCGCCGATGGTGATGTCCTTCATGCCCGCGCCGCGGTGCATGCCGATTTCGGCCGACTGCGTCTCGTAGCCGCTGCCGGGCTGGGCGGTGAAGTTGCCGACCATCTGCCAGACGTTGCTTCCGTCCTTGAACCAGGCGCCGGTCATGAGGCCGCCTTCCGCCTCGAATAGGGCCATGACCTTGTTGTTCCGGAGGATCCACTCGTCCTCGCCGTCGAGGTCCACATCCTTCTTGTAGGCCTTGAGTCCGTCGTTGGCGACGGCCCAGGCATCCACCTCGGAGAAGACGGCGGCGAGACGCGTCCGGCTTTGCGCCTTCCATGCCATCGCCATCAGTCCCTTGTTGGGGCCGGTGGCGGGATCCATGTAATCGCCGAAGCTCCACCGCGCGAGGTTGCTGTTGTCCTCTTCGTGGAAGGCGGTCTCGAAGGCGGAAGCGAAGATGGTCGCTTCCGCGAGGCGTTTGACGTCGGCGTTGGCGATGGCATCGACCTTCGCCCAAGCTTCCTTGACAATGCCGTTTGTTGCATTGCCGTAGATGGTGCCGGAAGGAAGATTGGCGCCCTGGCGGACTTCGAAGACTTTGTCGTAGAGGGATTCGAGGTTGCGGGCGTCGATGCCCCGCGAAGCGTCGCCGTAGTACCAGTAGTCGTAATTGCCGTTGCAGGCGTGGTTGACCCAGTCCTGCATGCCCATGCCCATCGCGGCGTTCACGTCCTTGTAGACGAGATTGTTCGCGAGCTTTTCGTCCACGAGGGCCTTGTCGAGGGTGACAACCTGGATCCACGGGTGGTTCGCGATCCAGCGGAGATTGCGGTCGTAGCCGTTGGCGTTCTCGGAGCCGGTGAAGTCCTCCCAGCGGTAGAAGATGGAGGAAATCGCCGTTTCGCCGCTGCGAGCGCGCCGGAGGAAGAGATGCCTCAGGTCGGTCGAAAGCCCGTTGTCGGTGTTGGCGAAGCGGAACTGGTCGGCCGCGGAGGAGAGGACGAACGCCTTGATTTCCTTGCCTTGCGAGCTGTCGGTGCCGTACGCCCAATAGCGGTTGATCTTGTAGGCATCGTTGCCGAGGGCGGTTTCGCGGCCGAACCAGTCGAGCAGGTGCGGGGTCTGGTCCACCACCGTCGCCTGGTAGCCCATCCGCGCGAGCTTCTGCAGGATGTCCCAGTCGGCCACTCGTTCGGAAAGCCAGAAGATGTTGGTCGAAACGACCTTTTCGCCGTTGCCGTAGATTGCGTTCAGGGTGTCTTCGGCCATCGCGGCGTTTTCGGCGTTGAACGCGTCGGGGTAGTACTTGAGGACGTGGTCGGAGAAGGTGCTGCCGAGAAGGGCGAAAGCGCCCTTGGCCACGCCGGCGCGGATGGCATCGTTGAAAGCCGTGCCGGAATACCACGTCTTTTCGTTGCCGACTTCCGCCCACTCCATCGCCATCGCGAGGGTGGGAGTGATGTGCAGGTTCATCGGGCAGTTCGTGTAGATGTTGTGGATCTTGACCGGCCGCTGGTAGCCCGCGCCTTCACCGTTGTCCACGAGGCCGTGCATGTCGTGGCCCGTCTCCACCGCCTGGTTGCCGTGGGCGACGATGGCGAGCTTGGCATGGGCCCAGCGGTTGCTCCAACCGTAGTTGGGATTGCCCTTCGTGATGCAGGTGCTGTACTTCCCGTTCTGGGCGATGTAGTTGTAATCGTTCCAGTAGTCGGAGCAGATCCAGTCGTCGCCGATGGTGTCGTTGAAGTCGTTCAACCCGCCCTTGTCGCCGCTTCCGCCGTCGTCGTTGGTGAAGTCGCGGGTGGTGTACACCTGGAAGAGGAGGTTGTCGCCCATGCCGTTCCAGCGGACGTTGTCTGCCGTGAGGACGCTGCGGTCGATGGACCATGCGACGATGTCCAGTTCGCTGTTGAAATAGGCACCCAGGAAGGCGGAGTTGTTGGTCACGATTTCCCCCTGGGTGTTCCGCACGTACAGGCAACCGTTCTGCGAATCGTAGACGCCGCTGACGGCGTGCCACCGCATTTCGGTTTCGCAGTTGACGTCGTCGGGCAGCCATTCGATGCCGTTGCCGTAGTTGCCGAAGTTCATCGCGACATAGATGTTCAAATGCCCGTCTTCCGCGAAGGCCTGCAAATCGTCCAGATCGACGCGGAAATAGAGCCTGCCGTCACCGCCGGCGGCCTTGTCGCCGCCGTCGCGGAAATAGAACGCGACGATGTCGCGGGAGCTGTCGAATCCGTCCCAGCAACGGTAGATGTCCGAACTGTTTCCGCCTTGGTTGTAGTTGTCGAGGGCGATCAGGTCGTCAAGCGTCCACTGGGTGTATTCGGTGTAGAACTTGGTGCCGTTGATTTCGCCGATTTCGTCGCCCGCGCCGATCGTGATGGAGCCGGACTCGGGTTCGCTACCGCCGCCGGAGGAGCTGTTGTCGCTGCTCCGCGGGTTGGTTCCGCCGATCTGCTCCGCCTCGTTGTCGTACGGCACGACTTCGCCGCCTTGGATGTAGGTGTCGTTGTCGGGGTTGCCGCGCGGCCCGTGCGTCGGGTCGTCGGTGAACCGGCCCGTCCGGAAGTCGTAGACGCCGTTGTTGAGCGGGTCGAGGCTGTAGTTGTTCTCCCAGCCGTCGGGAAGGCCGTCGTGGTCGGTGTCCGTGCACAGCGGGTCGGTTTCGGTGATGACGAGGCGCGGCCAGCCGTTGGTTTGCATCGTCCCGTCGGGACCGGCGGCATTGGTGACGTTGAACGCGGCGAAGAGCTTGCCGTAGTCGATGGCGCGGGAGGTGTACGGCTTCGGATCCAGCGTCGAGGCGCTGTTTGCGCTGCTCGAGTTGTCGATGCCGTAGCGGCGGTAGTCTTCCGCCGTGAACGGGACCACCGTGTTCGTGTCGTTCTGGTAGACCAGTCCCATGTCGGTCCAGCCGTTGGCGTTCTTGTCTTCGCCGTAGCCGTCGCTCAGACCGTCCGCGTCGCTGTCGGCGACGCACGGCGAGGTTTCTTCCCAGGTCTCCCAGGAATCCAGCTTGCCGTTCGGCCAGCTGCGGTTCTTCAGGTCGTCGTCGCCGTATCCCGCGAGGATGGCGCCGTCGCCTTCGGCCCAGCCGTTGCGGTTGGCGTCCTCTACGCCGTCGGGAATTCCGTCGTAGTCGCTGTCCGTGTTGCGCGGATCGGTGACGGAACCGGCGACCATGGCGGTGCGGTCGCCGCCTTCCGTCGATGTCGTCACGCCGGGAACGCCCTTGCCCGCCCAACTCTCGCAGGAATTGTAGAACGGCGGGTCGCGGTCCCAGATGTAGTTCGGCCAGCCGTCGCCGTTGGTGTCCATGGAGAAATCGGTTCCGGTTTCGGGAGCGGTGCGGTAGCCCAGCTCGAGGCCGTCGGGCAAACCGTCGCCGTCGGTGTCGGGGCAATCGGAATCGGATTGGCCGCTGCTCCAGTGGTCGAACACCTCGCCCTGCGTCCAATACTCGCGTTGCTTCTCTTCCGGAGGGAAATCGATCTGATCTTTTTCGCGCTCGTTGAGGATGCCGTCGTCGTCCCAGTCGGGGTCGTCCGCGCTTCCGTGGACGATTTGCCGGTACTGGACCGTCGCCGTGCGGAGGGCCGAGTTGGTCGCCACCGAATACTTGCCGGAGCTGTTGTCCGCAGTCACCTTCGCCTGCAACCGGTAAGTCCACGCATTGGTCACCTGCCAGGCGAAAGACCAGGTCTTGGTCGTCCCGGCGCTTTCCAGGTTCGTCAGCCGCAACAGCTCGTTGCTCGGCCAATTCTCGGAAGTCGCGGAAATCGACGCGATGTAGTTCGTCGGCGACAGGAATTCGATGTCCACCCGCGTCGCTTCCGCGTCCGTCAACACCACGATCGGCGTTTCCCGGAGAGTCCGGTTCGTCCTGGCCGCGACGGAGTCTTCCATCGTGATGACCCACTTGACGCCGTCGGAGTCGGTTTCGGGCGGGGTCGTCACGATGCACGTCGGAAGCAGCGGGCCTTTCGTGCGGAAGGTGTTGGTGGTCGAAATTTCCACCAGGATGCCGTCGATTTCGCGTTTGCCGGTGACGATAACCTTGTGGAGGTCGTCTTCCTTGCCCGTGAAAAGGTTGGGGAGCGCAATCTTGAGCCCGTTTTCGTGCGGATGGTTCCACTGGTGCGACACGCTCGCGTCGCTTCCCGCCACGAGGTTGGTGACGACGATTTTCTTGCCGTCTTTCTCGCCGGGGCTTTCGAACTGGAAGGTGAAGAGCGCCTTCGCGTCGTCGTCGCCGAGGTCTTTGGCGAACTCCCAGTTGTATTTCAGCTGGAGTTCCCAACCGCATTCCACCATGTCGTTGGTGAGTACCGGCCAGTCGAAACGGACGTAGTAGTTCGGCCCGTGCGTCCAGACCTTCCGCTCGATTTCCTTGACGTGGAGCTCGTCGGGGTCGTCCGCCGTCGGGTCGGCCTGGCTCCACCCGTTGGTCGGTGTGGAGGAGACTTCGCAGAGGCGCACGCGGATCACCGCCTGCTCGGAGCTTTCGGGCGCGGGGGTGTAGTTGAACTTCCAGACCTTCGGAAGCGCCGTGTTGGTCGCCATTTCCTTCGACCAGGCGCCCGCGAGGGTCGCTTCCGCCCATTCAATGACATTGTTGGTGTTGAACCCGTTGCCCGGGCCGTCATTGACGGTGGTGGAGTCCATGACGTGGTAGTACACCTTTGTCACCGTGTCGTCGGTCTGCACGACGCAGCCGTAGCTGTTGCCACCGACGTCGTCGCCGTCCTTCTCGGGATAGAGGATGCGGCCTTCGGGCACGTGCGTGTCGAGGTAGAACGTCTGCCGGAAGGTGTTGGCGACGGGCGCGCCGTCGTTGCGGTTGAGGAAAACGCGCGCGGTGACGAGGTGGTATCCGTCTTCGAAACCGGTGGTCCAGGTGTTGAGGTCGTAGTCGAGGTGCTTGTGGAACTGCTGGGTGAGGAAGTTTAGCCCAGGAATCGTCCAAAGGCTCAGCATCACCTTTTTGTTACGGATGGCGGTATCGTTGCCTGGCCAGATGGTGCCCCAGTTGTTCCCGCCGTAGCCCATTTCGCGGAACGCGGAAATCTTGTAGCGCAACGTCGTGCCGTTGGCGAACGCCGGAAGGTTGAAGCGCCACCACGAGCCCGAGCCGTCGTCGGCATCTTCCACCCAGCCGCCTTCGACGGCCGTCGTGTACGGGTTCGCGGGAACGCCGCCTCCGCCTTCGGGCCAGTGGTCGGGATTGCCGTCCGAAGTGTAATAGAGGAACGTGCGCGCGCCCTGTTCGTGTGAAGTCTTGACCCACACGGTGGTGCCGTTGGCGTCGGAGTGGAACTGGGGTCCGCCGCTCTCGCCGCCGCCGCCTTCGCCAATGCGGAAGGTCGCTTCGTAGTTCGCGTTCTGGTTGTTGTCGTAAACGTACCCGTTCGTTCCTTCCGCCCAGAACCAGACGGAGAGCTTGTAGGTGCCGTCGGCGAGCCCGGAAAGATCGACGGCCTGTCCGGCGAACTCGGTTCCACCGCTCTGGAAGTAGTTGTTGTTGTTCGTGTACACGTACCAGACGAGCGTGTTGGTGTCGGTCGAAACGATGTCGGAGCCGGAGAGGATGTTCCAGCTCATGTGCGCGGGATGGTTTTCCCCGTCGCTTTCGCCGTAGGTCTGCGCCTGTCCGCCCAGCACGAGGCTCGTGAGGCGGCCCAAGTTTTTGCCGTTGAACCATTCCCCGTCGCCCCACCACTTGTCGGGGTCGCTCTCGTCGCGGCCCGAAGCAACGTACCACGTGCCGTTCGCGTTGACGTAGCTCTTGCCGATCCACGCCGCGCGAGTGTCCGCGGGGGACGGCGGATCGGGGTCGTCCCCGCCGCCTTCGCCGCCACCGCCGCCGCTTCCGACAGTAAAGGTCGCGACATAGTTCGCACCGCCGTTGTTGTCGTACTTCGTCCCGTCCGCCCCGTCCGCCTCGAACCAGACGGAAAGCGAATAGTCGCCGTCGTCAAGGCCGCTGATGTCGATGTCGGTCGGATGCCACTCGCCCTCGTTGTCCGTGCGGCTTTCGAACCAATTGTTGTTGTCCTTGTAGTCGTACCAGTAAAGCGGGACCTGCCCGTTCAGGACGATTCCCGAACCGGAGAGGATGTTGTAGCAAACGCGGGCCGGATTGCCTTTGCCGTCGCTTTCCCCGCAGGTCTGGCACTGGCCGCCGAAGGAAATCGCGCCGGACACCGTACCGAGGTTGGCCCCGTTGAAAGCGTCCGGATTCCAATTGTCGTGCGACTGGCCGTCGCCCTTGTACCAGCCGTTGGCGAAGATGTAGGTCGCGCCGATCCAAGTCGCGGAAGCGCAGATAGAAGCGCCGTCATCTGCGGGCGCCGCGGATTTCGTGGTGGCCTTCTTCGCCGCGCGGGAAGAGACGCTGGCCGTGCCCGCGCCTGAAACCAGCGGGGCGTTCGTGGCCTGCGGGTCGTGGTAGACGAAGACCGGTGCGTTGATCGACGGGCCGTTGTACTCGGTGTCGTTCTCGAAGACTTGCGGTTCTCCGCCAATCACCACTTGGTAGGTCGTCGCCCCCTGCGTGCCGATCTTGCAGTAGTGATCCGTGTCCCTGGCCGCGAATTTTTCAGACCAGATGCGCCGGGTGAACCACCCCGGCTCGATGATTTCTCCCGATTCCGTTATCACCGCTTCCTTCATGTTCTCGAAGCCGAGCTCGAAATCATGCGCCGCGCCCGGCGGGTGGTCCCGCCAATCTTCAGCTCCTTTGTAGCCGCCATCCATGCGTTTGCCGTTGATGCCGTTTCCGAAGTCCATGCCGCCGTCGAGACGCAACATCAGTTTTTCCGCCGACCCGTCGGCCTTGACGGCAAGCGTGATGTTCGTTCCCTTGGTGACGCGGGGGAGGGCGATGGTGTACGCATAGTCCGTGTCGTTGGTATCCGCGACATTGTACGGGTTGAAGTTGGGGTCCCCGTCCACGCCGTCCTTGCGCGTGACCATCACCGGCTCGACCACCTTGCCATCCTCCATGATCGTGATGACGCGGGAATCCGGTGCGATGACGCGGTAGTCGTAGTTTTGGGGCAGGAAGCAATCCGGATAGGGCGACGGATAGAGATCCGACGGGTCGGGGTTCTTCAATGCCCAGATGGCGTAGGAGTTGGGGGGAAGTTCGACGTAGCCGGTGGCAAGTTCCGAACCGAAGACGTAGGGGGCCTCCGACCAGTTGTCGTCGTGGCGGTGGGGCATGTACGGGGCATAGTCGCTTGCATAGTCGTAAAGGTAGAAGTCGTCGCTGCCGAAATCGCCGCCCGTGGTGGAATCCTGCCAGAAGTCCCATCCGGAGTTGAGTTGGAAGAGCATCGTCGCCCAGCTGCCCTCGCCGCCGCGCTGGAAGGCGATGAAGTTGCCCCGCCCTCCCTCCTTGCCGTACTGTTCGTAGCGGGCGAAATTCTCGTGGGCGTGGAGGAGTGTCGGAATCTGCTTCTGGCCCCACTGACCGAGGAAGTCGGTGCGCGCCCAGCGCGGAAACGCGCCGCCGGAACCGGTCAGGGTCGCCGCGTGGTTGTTGCCGTCGGAATAGACGAGACCGAGGCCGCGGCGCATGAAGTACATCGCGTGGTGGAGGGGCTTCCGGTCCACGTAGTCGTTGTCGTGGCTTTGCGCGTGCATGACACCGTGGTCCCAGCCCAGTTCGCTTCCCGCGTAGTCGCCGTCGAAGCCGTAGAGGTCGTTTGCGGAAAACCGCCAGTTGAGTTCGTTGCGGAGGCGGTCGTCCACCAGGCGCATGCCTGCGTCGACGTACGGCTGCTGCGGCGGCGGGTTGCCGAGGTGTTCGCCGAACATCATCAGGTCGTCGCGGTTGTCGTCGGTGTTGAAAACACTGTTGCGGTGGTTGTCCCAGTCGTCGAATCCGCGGGTCATGTTGAACTGCCACTGGGCCTGGCCGATGTAGCCGTAGCTGGAACCGTCCTTGTCACCGCCGAAGGCCGCGCCGAAGAAGTCGTACGGGACGTGCTTGACCGCGTCGAGGCGGAGGCCGTCCACGTGGGTCTTGTCGACGAGCCAGCGGACTGCGCGGTTCAGATAGTCGTCGACCTTCTCCTTGTAGAAGTTCGGGAAGTCCTCGATGAGTTTCATGGAGACGCCGCCTCGGGCGTCGTGTTCGTCAAACCAAGCGGCGTTGGCGGAGATGAGCGCGGCGGTGTCCGGATTCTGCGGGTTCCACGCCTTGTTCTCAAACCCGGTGTAGAGGTTGCGGTTGCCGCCACTTTGGTCCTGAAGGGCGCCGTCTTTCGGATCGTAGTCGCTGTTGCTCGTTCCGGGATAGGGCATCCGGTCGAAGAGCTTCCAGGTGTCCTCGTGGTGGTAGGCGTAACGGATGATGTAGGGCTTGAGGTGCCAGTCGCCGAGATTCGCACCGAAGTTGCCGTTGCACGGACCCCAACCGTCGTCGCTCCATTTATTCTCGTGGGCGATGTCGATGAGGTCGGAGAGCGGGCGGTACATCACGGTCCACTCGTTGTTCCAGTCGTCGATGTTGTCCCACTTGCGGTAGAAGCCGTCGGAGGTGGTGCGCAGGTGGAAGTCCTCGGGGCACATGCCCGGGTATACGTCGGTGGGCGTGGACTCGTTGTAGCCGGGAACGTCGTAGCTGCGGTGGTTCATGACGTTGTCGAAATAGACGCGCATGCCGAAGCGGTGGCACATGGCAATCAGGTTCTGGAGGTCCGCCTCGACGCCGTAGCGCGTGGACCAGGTGCCGCGGAGGTCGGAGTTGCCGATGTCGAAGGGGTCGTTCAGGTCGTAGCCGACGGACATGCCGCCGTTCGCCTTGGTGGGGGGGGGGACCCAGAGGGCGGTGTACCCGGCTTCGGCGATTTCGGGAAGGCGCGCCGCGATTTCGTTGTGGCTCTGGTTGAACACCTGGAGGATGGCTTCGCCGTTGGCGGATGGAAGCATGGCAAACAACAGGCACACGGCAAAAACCGTTGCCACTGCCGCCGCAGAACGAGAGATGGACTTCTTCATGGAACCGCTCCTTCCGGGGCGCGGATTGCGCGAATGCGGCAATACACGCCACCATGAGGTGAACTATAGTCCGCCCGCCACCGTCCCGCAACCGCAAAAGCCTGAAAGTGCGCTTTTTTTGCTGGCAGAAAACACCTTCTAACAACTTGACACGCCGGGGGATTTCTCTATAGGATGCCTGCGAAATTCTGAGTCGAAAGGCGCGGTAGCCAAGCGGTAAGGCGAGGGTCTGCAAAATCCTTATGCATCGGTTCGATTCCGATCCGCGCCTCCATCCATTTTGACAGGGTGGGGGAGATTGGTTTGGAGGAGATTGATCCCTCAATTTTGCTTTTGCCATTGGGCATCATCCAACATCCCTTGGAGGGCCGTTGCGATTGGGAAACAAGGGGGGAGGGGCACCGTCCTCGGTGCCCGCGAGTGCCGGAGGCCGTGATTTTGGAGTGGGAGGGCCCGGCTCCGTCCGGGCCGCTGCCGTAGGCGCGTCCCATCTGGAAGATTCCGATCCGACCACCGGGTGACCCGTCGTTTCAACTGGGAGGGATGCCATATTGCGTCGCATGGCCGTGCCACAATCTTACCCCCCTCGTCCCACTCCTCACGCAAGATTTATCGCTCCCAATGGGGTAGGGGAGGGGCCATTTCCCCCACCCCTTCACTCAACTTCCCATTTTTCAACAATTTTCGCAAATTTTCCCTTCTCTTCCCACCCGTTCTTCCTCGGATTGCCCCATTTTCCCAATTCAACCCACATTTCCGCCCTTTTCTCTCCGAAAAGGGTGGGGGATGTCCATTTTCCTCCGGGAACCAGGAAGAATTCGTGCCGCGCTCCACCAAAAAAGAAGACTTTCTCTTGTCCCTTGGATGGCAACCTCCAAATTTGGCTTTGCCAACCGAAAACGGGACACCCAAGCCGTCCAAAATCATCCGCGACCCAATTCCCAGTTTTCCCGCCCGGAAGATTGGTTGTTTCCCACCCGGTGGTCTATGGGCAAAGCGTTTCACGGACGCCTCCGCTTTCCGCCCAATCTCCTCGCCAAGCGAATTTCTTCACCCCGACGAGTCTTTCAGGGCGCCGTTTTGGAGTGGATTTCCGAAAACGGCATTCCAAAAAACCCATCCCAATCCGCAATCGCTCGGCAAGAATCCTGTACGAATTGGACGCGACAGGGACCTGTCGAAGTCGGTCGCGACTTGAATCTGTCCGAATAGAACAACTTCCTGTTTGCCGTGGGTATCCCGAAAACCTGCCTTCCAGAATCCTATGGATTCCGTTCCATCCATTTTCTGCAATTCAGCACCAATTCCAACGTCTGCAACCACTTGCGAACAATATCGGAAGCATTCCTACTTTCCCCCGACACCTCCACATAATGTCGCATAATATATATTATGTTGCCTTAAGCAGGGATTCCGCAGGAAAGCCGAACTTTCGCGTTTATTCCTTGCAAATGCATCCGGGTCTTACAAATATCAAAGCCATGACTTCTTCCCGCCTCCTGTCCGCGAAACTTGCAAAAATCGAACACGCCGTCTCGAAAAAAATGCGCCTTGACGGTGCTCCGCCCTTGGCCATCCAGGCGTTCATCCAGAACTTGCGCCGCTGGCAACTGGGACACGAAGCCTACGTTCCGGAGGCGTCGCTCGCTCCATTGGGCAAAGTCCCGACGTTCGGGCTCACGCGGAAATACATTCCGCTCGGAAAATCGAAAGCTTCCCGCGTCGTCATGATCAAATTGAATGGCGGTCTGGGCACCAACATGGGACTGACGAAGGCAAAATCGCTCCTCGAGGCGCGGGCCCATCTGACCTTTCTGGATTTGATTGTCCATCAAATCGAATATCTGCGGAAACAAACGAAAACCTCGATTCCCCTTCTTTTCATGGACAGTTTTTCGACGCACCGGGACACCCTCGTGGCCTTGGCCGAAAAACATCCGGATTTCCACAACGACATTTTCCTTCCCTTGTCGTTTTGCCAGCATCGGGTGCCCAAACTGGACCCGGCGTCCGGGATGCCGGTGCCATGCCATGCCCATCCGGCCGATGCCTGGTGTCCGCCCGGGCATGCCGATTTGTACTGCGCCCTGCAAACCACCGGAATATTGCAAAAACTGCTGCGGCAAGGATATGCGTACGCTTTCGTCTCCAATGCGGACAATCTGGGGGCCTCACTTGACTTCGGCATTTTGGGATATTTGATGCACCACGGACTTCCTTTCCTGATGGAAGTGACGCCGCGCACGGAAAGCGACAAAAAAGGCGGCCATCTGGCCCGGAATGTTCAAAACGGACGCCTGATCCTGCGCGAATTGGCGCAATGCCCTCCGGCGGAAACATCCGATTTCCAGAACATCCGGAAACACCGTTTTTTCAATACGAACAACCTCTGGATGGATTTGCGCGCGGTGGCCAAGATGCTGGAATCCCACAACGGCGTCCCCCCCTTCCCTCTTCTGGTGAACCGCAAGCGGGTAGTGCCCTCGGACAAGAACTCCCCGCCCTGCGTCCAACTGGAATCGGCCATGGGTGCCGCCATCTCCGAATTCGACCGGGCGCAGGCCTTGGTCGTTCCCCGGACGCGCTTCGCTCCGGTGAAAATGACGGAAGACTTGCTGAACATCCGTTCGGATGCCTACCACATGGCCCCCGATTTCCGCGTCGAGTTGGCTTCTTCCCGCCACGGAATTCCCCCGGAAATCCGCCTTGATTCCCGTTTCTACGCCATTTTGTCCGATTTCAATTGGCGGTTCCCGCTGGGCAAGTTGTCCCTGAAACAGTGCAAAGCCATTGGAATTGACGGCGATTTCACCTTCGGCAAGGATTGCAAGGTGGACGGACGCGTCTTTCTGGCTGCAACCGGCAACGAGTCGGTTTTCATTCCGTCCCGGACCCGCTTGGGGAAATGAAAGCAACGGCTATTCAGGCTTGCCGACAGTCAAATAGCGGAGCCGGCGCTTGGACGTGATGTCAACCCCGGGGGCGTTTGCGATCCATGGATTGAATTCTTCCGGCAAGTCATGCTTCCGGAGTTGGACGAGGATGGCGTCATAGCGCGCATCTCCGCCCTCCAGAACCCGCCGCAACTCGCCCGATTGCAATGCGTCGGACGGCAACGGTTCCAAAACGATGCCATCGTAGAATTCCTGTCCGGCAAAATGGAACACACCGCGCGGAATTGCTCCCGCATGCTCTTGTGGGTGTCGATGGCCTGCATGGGCACGCAGAAATACAAAATCAGAAGAAGTGCGGAGACAAGAAATTGCCGGAGCGCGAAAACGCCGGCCCATTTCCGCCACAAAACGAAACCGCAAGCCCCGAACGCAAGCGTCAAGACGTGATAACCGCCAAAATGACCCAAAACTTGCCAAAGGGCGGTGTCCGGGAAACGGATGAACAATCCCGCGAGGGGCAGCAAACAGATGCCGGCATAACCAACGAGAACAATCATTCCGGTCGCGTTGCAGCACCACCGCAACCAAGCCGGAACGGGATTCCGCAAGAAATGGCGGCAGGCATCGGAGCACATCAGGGCATAGGCGGCATGCAACGGAAGCAAATACAGCCCGCGTTTTGTCGCCGCGCAGGTCAAGGCCAGCATTCCGGAAAATCCCCAAATGCAGATGACGCCAAGACCGGAAGAGCAGATGCGGGGCCAATCTTGCCGGTGTTCCTTCAGCCAACGGCCTCGCCACCAGAGCCAGTACGCGAAAACGGGAATCCAGAGTCCCATCACGGAAACCAATGCCACCGGATAATACCAGACGGCATACGGCTCCTGATGCCCCAACGAAGGCACCGTGCCTTGGAAACGTCCGACCTGATTGTCCCAAAACCATTGTTTCCATGCATCGGGATTTGGATGGTTCCACAGGGCGAAAACCCAACTCCCGCAGAGCAACAGGAAGAGGGCGATGGCGCACAGATGGGCAACCCACCAACTCCCCTCCCCTCCCCTTCCCTGCCGAAATTCCTCTCCCGCGGAAGCATTGCGGCGCTTTTGGATGAAGATGCAAAACAAGGGAATCCAAGCAATCCCGATGAACACGAGAGCAATCGGTCCTTTCGAGAGGAAAGCCCCCGCCGCCGCCAAAGCCGCCCAAAGCAGACACCACGGATGGTCGTTCCTGTATGCACTCGCCAAGGCTGCCACGGCGAGTCCCACGCAACATGCCAGCAACACATCGACCCGCATGCTGTGCATTTGGTCGGCGAACAAGGGCATCGTGCCGAGGACCATGGCGGCAAGCCAGCCGTACAGCCGCCCTCCCCCAAGCGAACATCCCAGCCAAAATGCAGCGAACAAGGTGCCCAGCGCGCAAAACGCGACGCTCAAACGCGCCGCGCCGACGAATGCCTGCTGCGGGTCGGCGCACCTCAACACGGGCGCGAACAATTTTCCGCACCACCCGCAAACCACGAAATAAAGAGGCGGTTTTTCGATGAAAATCTCCCCGGCAAGCGTGGGAACGACCCATTCGCCGTTCTTTTGCATCGTATTGGCGATGCACGCAACCCGTGGTTCGTCCGGCGTCCACAAATCATGGTCCAAGATGCCCAGAAACGAAACCGCCAACAGAAAAAGCACAACGGCCACTCGCGCCGAAAGCGGTAAAGCTTCTTCCGATTCGGTTGCGGCGGGATTGCTCATGATGCCATTTTCGTTGCGCCCAGGACTCTTTTGGAACATTTCCTAGTTCATTCAATCGCAAAAGCGGTACTTGATGATGCACCGGATGGCACTGAAACCGTCCTTCCAGCCGATTTTCTTCCCTTCGGCATAATCCCGCCCGTAATACGAAATGGGGACCTCGTAAATCCGCACCCCTTTCCGGGCGACTTTGGCGGTCACTTCGACCTCAAAACCGAAACGGTTTTCCTTCAAGGGGATGGCTTGGATGATTTCGCGTTTGAACACCTTGTAGCAGACTTCCATGTCTGTCAGATTGAGATTGGTCATCATGTTGGACAAGGTCGTCAGCAGCTTGTTGCCGAGATAATGCCAGTAATAGACGACCCGGTGGGGCCCTCCTCCCAAAAACCGGGAACCGAAAACCACGTCGGCGTGACCTTCCAGAATCGGCTTGAGAAGATGGGGGTATTCTTTCGGGTCGTATTCCAGGTCGGCATCCTGGATGATGACCAAATCACCGGTCGCCGCCTTGAAGCCGGAACGCAAGGCGGCCCCTTTCCCTCGGTTCTTCTCGTGGTAGATTACCGTCAAATCGGGGTGCAATCCCTGCATCTGTTTCAAAACATCCTGGGTACCGTCGGACGAACAATCGTCGACCAGGAGGATTTCCTTTTCCATGCCGACATCGACGGCGCGGACGGCGGCCACAAGCGACGCGACCGTCTTGGCTTCGTTGAAAACGGGAATGACAACGGATAGTTTCATGGCGTGGACTCCTCGGACGGTTCTCTTTCCAAAACGACATTGCTGATGCGAAAATAATCGAAATGCGGCGGTGAAACAAGAAAAACGCCCCATTCGCGCACATGCTGCCAGTCCAAGAGCCTTCCGTCCGGCGTTTTGCCCGTTCCGATGTCCGCCATCCGGATTTCGTTCCAACCATTGGTCAGCGTGAAATGCTGCTGGTAGCGGTCGCCGTACGGCGGATTGCCCGGCAAATCGTCGATGCGGACTCCCAAGGCCACGGAATCTTTCCCCGGCCATAAGATCCGGAATGCGAGAAAAGAAAACGCCGACCAATCACATGCGACAGATGATCGGAATAAACCCGGAAATTGCTCTGGATCGGCGGAGGCCTTGCACTGGAGGTAACCTTCGCGAGCCAATGAGACCCCATTCAAATCCCATCCGGCATTCCCCCACCCTGACGCAAAATCCGCCAGTACGGGAAAGGAAGCCTCTTCGGGCATTTTTCGGAGGAAATTCTGCCATAAAACCGGAAGGGCAAGGAGGACGACCAAGCCCAATGCGGCGAATCCGGTTTCCTTTCCCGCGGAACGCCCTCTGCAGGCCAGGCAAATCACTCCGGCACTGCTTGCCCCGTAAATCCAATCCGCCAACTCGCACGACCGCCCGGCAAATGGTTGCATCCATTCCACCAAAGCGGCAAGCCCGGCCACCGCGCTCCAAATCGCGCCGGGATGCCGCCAGCGCATCCGATACAACAAACTGGCCGCAAGGAATGCAAAATAGAGAACGTGGTAAAGGACGGAAGGCGACACGGGCCATCGCGACAAAGCGGAAGGACTCCGGATGGGAATGAAGAACAAGGCAAATCCGGAAATCGCGCCGACGAAAAGGAAACGATTGATGGAAGCGTGCAATTTCCTGCCGCAAAAATCACTCGTTGTTCAGAAGCAACCTGATGTATTCGTCCACATCGGCCCCGATGGGGAGTTCCAAGATGCAGTACATGCGGTGCGGGGATTGGTATGAGGTTCGATCTTCGAAGGTATAGCTCGCCCTCGTCTTTGTCAGGATGAAGTGGTTCCGGTTGATGCTGGCCGGCCCGTTTTCGTTTTCCGGCCAATGTTGCCATGTTTTCCCATGGTCGTCCGAATAAACAATCCAATACTCGCGGCCACCGAGACCATTTTCCCACGTGAAACGCAAACGGCCGTTGTTCATGATGGGCATCCCAAGATGGGGCATCTCATGTTGGAACATGATTTTGCCTGTGCTTTCGCAAAGGATTGTTTCCCCGTTCCTGATTCGCCACTTGCCCATATCCGTTTGCAAATCAACGGACATGGGCAGAACGAAATACTCGTTGTATGCGGCGATGCCAGTCGCCAAGTTCGCCCATGAGGCGCCGCCATCGTTGGAAAATTCCAAATCGACAGTCCCTTCGGGAACGGCATGTGCATCCCAAACCAAAACATAGGTACCGCCCAAATCCACGAGGATGTTGGTGCTGCCATCCAAATCCGTCAAAGTTCGTGCCGCATAAAAAGCTTCATCGGGTCCCTGGCTTGCCTCGGAGGTGTTGCCATACATGCCGATGTTGATGCGTGAACCGTTTTCGTCAGGTTCGTTGGCATAGTCGGAATCGGGATTTCCGTGGTCTACTGCAAAGGAAGTCACGTCATCCGGCGTCCACCCTTCCGTTGTCCAGCGACCGTATTCGGAACGGGGGTGGAAGTCCAAGGCATCCTGCCCGGTTCCGGCCAGCGCCGCATCTTCGACTGCACTGCGGTAGTCGTTCGACTGCGCCAATTGCCAATGCAACAACTTGCCGACATTAGCGGGCGCGAAGTCCGTCGTGACCCCTTTGCAGAACGCCACGGTTGTTTCCGTTTCGCTGGTGGTCGGGAACGAATACAAATTGTAATCGACAAAGGCACCCGTATCGCCATGCAACTGGCTAGGCTCTCCATGGACGCCGTAAACGCAAACATTGCTTCCGCCAAGATGGAAGATGTTGTTCTGGATGGTCAATCCTTTCCGCGCAGTCCCATCCAAATCGATGGCCACGCTCCCCTCCCCGCTTTGCAGATTGACGAAAGTGTTGTTTTCGATACAGGCAGAGGAGGCATTGTCCAGCGCGACGCCGATGTCGGTCGCGTAGAACGCGCTGTTTTTGATTTCGATGACATCGGTTTCTTTGGCTTCAATACCTACCAGCATGTTGCTGGTCCAGATGGCCTGAACCGTCACGTTGGAGTTCCTGTCCAGGAAAATACCCTGGGCACCCATTCTGCCGTCCGCGTATCCAAGAGACAGGTTCTTCAGCTGGATGCCGGAAGCCTTCACGTCCAAAATGTTCGTCGTCGTACTCGTCTGCAGAAGCCAAGTGGCGCAATCGTTGGCATAGCCTTGGATGATGACGGGATTGCTCGCCGTCCCGCTACGCGACCAGATGACAGAAAGCGGTGCGTTCGTCCGGGTGTACGTTCCGGCATCCACGAGCACCTTGTCGCCCGGTTCCAAATCGTAAGCATCCAAAATTGCCTGCAACGATGCCTTCGGTTTTGCCGCCGACCGCCCGTTGTTCGAATCCTTGCCAGGGGCGGTGCAATACCCGTCGTCGAATTGGCTGTCGTCCGCGGTATTGACATAAAAGATTTGGGTCTTGTTGCGCACATCGAAAGCGGCATCGGAGTCATCCATGATGTCCGTTTCGTCCTCGAGCGCAACACGCCATTTAGTGGAGAACAGATTCAGGGTTTTGGCATTCCACGTGTATGTTCCATCGGCAGCAGGAATGTTCGTCGCGATGTCGACCCACTTCGAGCCGGATTTGTACTGCAACGTGACGGTTCCGGTATAGTTCTCCGGCACGTGCCAACGCAGGACCACGGAATTCCCCTTGAAGACCCCGCCGTCGTTCGGAGAAAGCGCGGTCACGTAGAGACTCGTCGAACTCTTGCTGGCTTCTCGAGTGCCTCCGTAAGCGCCCAAGTTGATGCGGTCGCCGTTGGGTTTCACCTCAACCCCATACTCCGACTTTGGATCTCCGATGTCGATCAACGGCGAGTCCTCGAGCCCGATGTCGAAGTCCGGAATTCTGCGATTCCAATAGCCCACCGTCGAATTCAAATGGAAATCCAAATCTCTTTCGGAAACGAATGAGGGCTCAATGGAAACACTGTTGGCATCTTGCCCGGATGCGGTTTGCCAATAAGGCAACCGCTCCCATTTCTTGCCGTCGCGAATGCCAATCCACGCCTTGTCGCGGGCGACCAAATCGTTGTAATCGGACACAATGCTGCCGCCGCCCCAGTAAATGGCCGCGGCAGCATCCGACCCGCCGGCAACCAAAATGTTGTTCCGCAAAGTCAGTTGGCCAGCATTGTTGTACATGGCCACCGCGCTGCCTCTCGGAGTCACAACCGTGCAATTGCTGACGGCTGCTCCATTGGCCCTCACCAATACCCCTGTGGCGTTCACCGCATTGTTGTAGACGACAGATTGTTGCAGGATTTGATTGGCTCCATCCATTTGCACCTGCCCGCCCAACAATTCCAGTTGGGCAACGGAATTATTCGTTCCCGAAAGAATCACATTGGCATTCGAAACCAAAATTCCGGAAAAACGCGAATCGTTTCCGGAAATCCGGAGAGGAACCGTAGCCAAATCCAAATCGGAAATTTCCAATTCCGTTCCAGGGAAGAGCAATGTCAACGGATAGGTTGGATTGGCAGATTGGAACGAAATCCCCGACATCCGCACATAGCTCGCTTCGTTGGTGAACATGGCCCCCGAATTCGTGGGTGGCTGGTAGACAAAACGGGAGGCATTGGAACATCCGACGACATTCAGAGGGTTTCCTGGCACTCCCGCATCGGAAGCCGGCCAAGTTTCGTTTTGGTGCAAAACATACGTGCCGGCATCGATGTAAATGGTATCTCCGGCCTCCGCATCAATGTTGCTCAACAGGTTGGAAAGGGTCAATTTCGGAGCTTTCGCCCAATATCCCAAGTTGTCGTCGTTGCCGGGGGCGGTACACCATGCATCGCCATTCGTCACAGCATCGTTCAAATAGTATTTGAAGGGTTCGTTGCGCAAACCGAACAATGCCGTTTGGTTCGAAGCGGAACCCACCACGATATTCCAAGTAGCGCCTGGAGTGCTTTCCCACTGGTAATTGCCGCCAATCCGTTTCGCGCTGTTCCACACGAGGGAACGGTTGCTCACGGCGGTTGTTCCAATAAGTGTCCAAGTCGAACCATTGTCGCCGGAATACTGCAATGTAGCAGTCTCCCGCCCTGTCAAATCCCCGCCGTAATTCCAGTACAGCACAATCGTGCCATCCATGATGCCCCCCGCCATTCCGGTAATGGGTTGCACCCAAGCATTCGTTTGGCTCTTGCTGGCCTGCCAAGTGTTTCCGTACAGTCCGATGTTGATACGAGATCCATTCGGGAGGCCTTCATTGGCAAAGTTGTTGTTTGTCGGGTATCCAGCGTCAATCAAGGGCGAATGCACCGCATCGCGAACCCACCTGTCGCTGGCGGACACATAGCGTTCGGTCACGCTCTTCGGGTGGAAATCCCCATTTTCCGGATCAACGAACAAAGGATCTCCGCCAAGGGAATGCGCATCTTGTTGGGTTTTTGCGACCCATTGCGGAAGGGATTCGGACTGGACCCCGGCCATGCTGGCGACATTGCCTCCATCATGGATGTAATGGGCATTGTAATCCGCGACAATCGTCGAGCCCGTCGTGGAAAGATAATAGCTCAAGGCATTCGCCCCGCCCGCTTCGAACACGTTGTTGGATGCAACGATAGAGGATTCGTTCAAAGAAACAGCCACCTTGTTGTCCCAAAGCACGCTCCCATCCAAAGAAATGCGATTGGCTTGATTCAATGCAATTCCGTTCGTCCGGGAATGCCGGATCAACAAATGCTCGAAAGCGAGATTCTGGGCTTGGTTCACCACGATTCCGCTTCCCGAGGAATTCGCAATGTCCAAATTGGCAAATCCCAAATCGCCTGCGCTTTGGGCGATGGAAATTCCGTTCTGGAAACCGTCCAGGCGCAAATCGCGGATCAGCAAGTTTTTGGTCCCGGCGGCTATTTCCATTCCCGTCATCACGCGCCTCCCGGCTGGACGGAGGAGACTTCCGCCGCTCCCTGCATTCGTACTGCCACAAATCGAAACAAGTCCGTTTTCCGTTTTGTCCGTTCCGCTGCACCCCGTATTAAATTGCATTGGCCGATACAAATCATATGTCCCTGTGTCGACCAGAATTCGGTCTCCACCCACCAATTGGAAGCGATTCAAGACGGCTTCGACGGATGGCAACGGGCTGTTTGCCCGATAGCCCAGATTCGTCGCGTTTCCGACCGCATTGTCGCAATACACATCTCCCTCTGTCGAGTCGTCGTTCACGTAATACGTAATGGGGGTCGGCCGATGGGAGAAGGTTTCGGACCGTGTGAAAACCGAGGGATTATCCGCCAACTTGATTTCCCAATACGATTCTGGCGTAGGCTCCGCCTGGCTTTCCCAAACGAAGGGACTGGCATTCACATTCGTTTTCGCCAAGAGGACAAGTTCCGTTCCGTTCCAATAGCTGATTTCCACCAAGCTGCCGCCCGGGATGCCACGACTCTGCCAATGAAGCGGAATCCCGTTGGTCGCGATGCCACCATCCGCCAATGTCAGGATCTTGAGTTCCGGTTCGCTGGCAGAACTCTTGGAAGCCCATTCCGTTCCGCCGTACGCGCCGACATTGACCCGAGTCCCGTTGGGGTTGGGTTCATTTTGGTAGGCGTCATCCGCCGGATTCCCGAAATCAATCCCCCAAGAAGTCTGCCCATCCGCGGTCCAATGTCCGCCATGCCAAGACCCTGTTTGACTCCGCAAGTGGTAATCGCCAGTTGCGATGTCCACAAAGCCTACATCACCCAGGACCGTGCTGTGTTTCTCCCCTCCATCCTGTTGCCATGCGCTCAACGTCCTGTAAGCGGTTCGCAGATAATCGTTTGTTGCGATGCAATGGTTGGTCCCATAATCGCAGAAGACATTGTAATCCCCTGCATAGATCGCAGTTTGTCCGGAAAGGGTCACGGCAACGGCATTGGATGTGGACAAAATGGAATTGGAAACGGTCAATCCTTGTGCCCCGTTGAAAACAGCACCTCTTCCATTCCCGGAAAATGTAACAAATTCAAGGGAACGCGATCCACTGATGTTGCCGGCGGTATAATATCCATAGGCACCATTCCCACATGACAATGCATGCGTTATGGCAACATCGGCACCATTGGCGACCAAAATCCCGTTGGACGAAGCACCCAATGCCGCAATTCCGTCGAGTTCGATATCCGACGCATTCTCAAGCGAGAAGGCATTTTTCCCACCATGGACCTGAATGTTTTCCAGACGGATATGGTGCGTGTTTTGGAACATGACACCGCTTTCGTCCGGTTGGATCGAGAAAACGGAACCATTGGTAGAACCGACTACTAACAAAGGATAGCGCGCATTGCCGGCGTTTTCGGAAGTCAACATGAACCCAATGGGATAGATTCCCGTGTCGATACGGACAGTATCGCCCGCACCCACAGGATAATGCGACAGCAACTCCTCCATGGATGACAATGGGCTGCTGCTGTTTGTCCCGTTTGCATAAGGATATGGGGCCCCTTCAATACTGCAGAAGACATCGCCATTTGTTGCTCCGTCATTGACGTAATACGTGAATGTTCCGTTTTTGATTGCACTTGGCACATCCGACTCGTCCCGGATGTTATCATCGCTGACTAGTTGTACCTTCCAAGAGAGCTTTGGAACGAGACGCAATGCCGAAGTATCCCAAACATATTCCCGTGCCCCTGCAGTCGTGCGGGCGAGACGCTTCCAGACCCCGTCTTCTTCTGAATAGAAGATTTCCACCGGCTCGTTTTCGTCGATGCCTCCATAAATCCAGTACAGAACGACTGTCCCGGACATGATTTCCCCGGCGTTGTAGGAAATCACTTGTAGCCACGGTTTATTTGTCGGGGTTTTGGAAGCGAAGGGCGTATTGCCATACATGCCGATATTGACGATCCCACCGTTCGGAACCGGCTCGTTTTCGCACACTACCGCCAGATCACCGGCATCAATCAAAGGAGAACGAATGCCTTCGTAATCGTCCACCCATATTCCGACCGCCTTTCCATCGATGTTGGTCACGGCATACCGCCCCTGTTCGCTTCGGGGATGGAAATCACCATTCCCAGGGTCGGCAAACGAGGGTTCCAAGGTCATGCTGTGGGCATCCATCCCCGAAGCGGCGCTCCATTCATTCAATGCCGCATAGAGAATGCTTCCCCCAACCTGCTGTCCCTGTTCGCACAAAATAGCGTCATTTTCGCAATGGTAATCATTGTAGTCACCTTCGTAAATGTCAGCGAAATCGCACATGTAGGAAATCTGGTAAATTCGGCTGTCGCTTCCCGACGCCTGCAAAACGCTGTTTGTCACGCCAACCCGGGAAACGCCTGTACCCACCGAAATGGCATTGCTGGACCCCCACAACACGCAATTCAGCAAATCGAAGGAGGAATTACCAGCAATGAGCGCATTGCTTGCGGCATTCCAAACAAGCACGGACTTGAAAGCGGCGTCTGCAGCATATTCCAGCGCCAAACCATGCCCGCCCATATTTTCCAGTCGCATGTTTTCCAATCGGTTGCTGATGGTATGTCCGAAATCAATGCCGGTCATGCCATTGCGCACGATGATATCGCTCAGGCAAACATACTCCGAATAAGACATATCAATCATGAGGGGTACCGTTGCGGACGGAGCCTGGAAAACTGTCGGATACACGGGATTCGTTTGTCCCTGGATCCGCACATATCGTCCGATTCCGGCAGATTCGTCCCACCAACCGGAATCCCCGGGGCCGATGACCAGTGCAGGAGCCCCGACATCATATGTTCCACCATCCACATAAACGACATCCTCCGGGTCCAGATCGTACAAATCCAAAACCGTCTGCACACTATCAAGAGGCGCGTCAGGGGACAGCCCGTCGTTGGAAGGACTGCCCGGCATGGAGCAATAACCGCCTTCGGAAACGGTGCCGTCGTTCACGTAGTAGAAAATGCCGCCGTCGTTCCGCAAAGTGAACGTGTCGAGACTCCTGGCGCAAATGGCGGGATTGTCCTCGCTGTAGATTTCCCACATGCCCAGCGCGCTGCTTCCGTATCCGGTGCTGTCCCAGAGATAGCTCCCGGCAGCGGCTTCAACCCCGCACGCGATATTGGTCCAGGACAGGCCCGCATCGGGCGAATAGCGCAGGCAGAGCATCGAATTGGTCACGCCGCCCCGGGCCGTCCAATTCAATTCCACTTCCCCGCCGGCGGTTCCGCCGTCGTTGAGCGTGAGAATGACGAGACTTCCGTCCTGCAGGCTCCGGCTGGCCTCCCGAGTTCCCGCGAACATGCCGATGTTCATCCGCCTTCCGTTGGGGGCAGATTCGTCTGCCCAATCGCTCCGGAGCGGATCGCCGGAATCGATCAAGGGAGAGTAGACCTTGTCGCCGTACACCCATTCTCCGTCGGAGAAACGCCCGCCGGGGCTGCAAAGGTGGAAATCCCCTTTCGCCGGATCCGCCAACAAGGGATCGTGCGCCAGGGAATGGAGTTCGTGCCCCCGCATCGCCACGATGCGGGAAACCGTTTCGTAACGGGTCGTCCTGACGGTGGGACTTGTGTCCGAACCGTATTGCAAAACCGCCGCGGACGCCCCTTCGCCGGCCACGTACAGATTGTTGTAGTCGCCGGTGAATTTCACGGGGGTCATGTCTGCCCGCGCGCAATAACCAGCCGCCCCCGGAAGCACAATTCCCATGATCGAATTCGAAACGAAGGCAATCCCCCGTTCGACGTACAGGCCATACCGGTTGGACCAGAGGACTCCACAATCAACCCAAAGCTTGGGACCATTCTCCGTGTCGGATTTCAGATTGAAACTCTGCTGGCTTGAAATCCAGATCCCGGCCCGCGAATTGTTGTAGAACGCCGAGTGATTGAATTCGACAGCATCGCAGGAGTCAATTTTCACACCATCCCCGCAGGAGCTGATTTCAAGGTTTTCGCCGGAAACGAAGTAGCTGTCCGACAGCGAAAGGCCGAAAGCAGCGTTTTCCGCCGCGAGGTTGCACAGGCGGACGCCAATTGCGTTGGTGATACGGATGGCGACATCCATCCCGTCGGCGCGCAAGAACAGGGTGCCTCCGTCCAGCCGGTTGCTGCTACCACAAATGGTCACCTGTTCCGCCGGTTCCAGACTCGGGAGACCGCCGTCCAATTCCCCCAGGACGACGGCTGTCGATAGCAGATAATCGCCCGTGTCGACGTAGACCACGTCGCCAGCCTCCAGGTTGTAGGCGTCGATGATTGCCTGAAGCGAAGCCTTCGGCGTGGCGGACGACAGCCCGTCATTGACGTCGTTCCCGACGGCGGTGCAATAGACGTCTCCATTCGTCGAGCCATCGTTCACATAGTAGGCAATCCCCCTGTTGTGCAAGGTGAACGTTTGTTCGCTTTGTTTCGTCAATGCGGGGTCGCTTTCCGCGGACACCTCCCACAAACAGGCGGCCGCCCCGATGGAACCACTGTTCCAGGAAACTTCCCCATCGGCGGCGGGAATGTGGTCCGCAATCTTGAACCAGTCCGCTCCGTTGTTGGTGGAAACCTGGACCTTCACGGTGTCCTGCAGGGCCGCGCCATGCGCCTGCCAGACGAAAGAAATCCGTCCGTCGGCAACGCCTCCCTGATTGAGGGACAGGAGCACGAGACTCGATTCCGCGGGGGATTTGGAAGCGAATGGGCTTCCGCCGTAAAGACCGATGTTCCGCCGGGACCCGTCGGGTTCCGCTTCTCCGGACGGATCGCCCGCGTCGATCAACGCGGAACTCGTCGCATCCCTGTACCACCTCCGCCTGTCGTCTCCGCAACGGCCGGCCGTGCTTTTCAGGTGGAAATCCCCGCTTTCCGGCTCCAGCATGCCGAGATCGGCCAAACTGAAGGAGTGTTTGTCGTTTCCCGAAGCCGAAGCCCAAGAAGCGACAGTTTCATACACGATGGTCTGTTTCGTGGTGGAGCAGTTCTGCATGAACAGGCGGGCATCCATGTCTAGTTTGAATGCATTGTAATCCGAGTCCAGCGAAGCCTGATCCCCAATATCAAAGGCATAGCCGTCAGAAGCAATCGCGAAAACGCTGTCGCGGACGACTGTTTTCCGTTGCCCCTCCAGTTTCAAGGCCGGACCACCGGCAGGTTTCCAGATGACACAGTTCGAAACGGACATTTCGTCTGCGGAAACCGAAATCCCGCTTCCCACCTGGATTGCGGAGGAATGGGAAAGGAAAACATTGCTTCCTCCCGCGAAGGTGTAGGCTTCAGAGGCGGCCGAAACCCGCAACCACGACAGGTCGATGTCGTAGCCGTTGGTCACGAAGACGGCGGAACCGGCTTGGGCATTCGTGAAGGCGACATCGGAAATCTCGACCCCTTGCGCGTTTTCGATGGTCAAAGCCCGGCTTCCGCCCCGCGCTTTGAGCAACGTCCCCCCTTCGGCGTAGTTCGTGCTGCCAAGGAAACGGACGGGACCGTCGGTTTCGTAATTCCCGAAAGCGGAATCCGCCTGCGTGATACGCCAGGGCATGGTCGGGGAGGCCAATTCGTACGTGCCCGTGTCGATGTACACGGTGTCACCGGCTTCCAGGTCGTACTTTGCCAACAGATCGTTCAAATCGGACAAGGGACTGTTTGTCGACAATCCGGTATTGTTTGGGCTTCCTTCGGCGTTGCAATACACATCGCCGGTCCGGGAATCGTCGTTGATGTAATACTCCACAGGTTTGTTCCTGACGGAAAAAACCTGTTCGCTGGCGTCGGAAACGCCGGTGGACGAATCTGATTCGATTTTGATCTTTCCCGCGCTTGTTTGGTAGGGAGTCGTGTCCCACTCGAAAGAACCGGCGGTTGCCGGAGCATCGCCAAGCCGCTCCCAGTGGTTCCCTCCGTCGGAAGAAAACCAGACGATCACGCGCCCGTTACCCACGTGAGAACCGCGTGCCAGCCATTTGACTTCGAAAGAGCCGCCGATGCGTCCGCCGTCATTCGGCTGGACCAGGACCAGACTGTCCGAATCGGGAGTTTTAGAAGCCTGGAAGGTTCCGGCGTAGCGTCCGAGGTTGAGGCGCCCGCCGTTCGGAGCGGGTTCCCCGGTGGCATCGGCATCCGGATCGCCCGCGTCAAGCACGGGGGAGTCCGCCGTGTCGGTATACACCCACGTCCCGTTCGCCATCCGCCCGCCGCTGCTCCGCAGGTGGAAATCCCCGGCCCGCACGTTGGCAAAGAGGGGGTCGCGGGACAGGGAATGGCTGTCGTTCCCCGTATCCGCCTGCCACCGCGTCACGCTGTCCCATTCGAAATCCATGGGAGATTGGCGTTGCAACGCGACCAATCCGCCATCCTGCGCATAGCAGTCGTTGTAATCCGCCGCAAACGAGCAACCGTCCAGCAGGTAACAGGGAACGCCGACGCCGAAACTGCCGGCGATGCTGTTCGAAACCGTTGCGCACGAATTGGTCCGGCGCGGGTCCGCTCCGCCAACCTTCGGTTGGGACAAAACGGCAATCTGCGCCATCTCGTTCGACCAAACCGTTGCGCGATCAAGATTGGCATTGAAACAACCGGCAAAAGTCACACCATTCGAACAAGCATCGGCGAACAGTGCATTCGTCACCCACAGATTCGATGCCGCAACGGCCTGCAAGGCATCTCCCTGACTCCCCAGCACATCCATGTTCCCCAGCCGGATGTTTGCCACATGCTCCAATGAAATCACGTCGCCACGGCCTGTTTGATCCCGGAAGCGCAAATCGGACAGCTGCAGGAATTCGACATCGGAAATCCGCAAACCATGAGATTTGAAAACCGACCCACCCGCCTGAACATTCGTGCTGCCGATCAAGACAATCGGGCGATTGGCATCACCACTCATGCCCGCAGGCCAGTGGATCGGAGCGTCCGGAGCGTAAATCCCGGTGTCCAACTTGATTGTGTCACCAGCGCACAAGACATACTTTGAGAAGAGTTCATTCAGCGACGGCAAAGGAGAATCATCTGAAAGACCCGTGTTCACGGATTCCCCTATGGCCTTGCAATAAACATCGCCGTTCGTCGAAACATCGTTCACATAATATGTGATGGGCATCGAATGCAAAAAGAACGATTGCGATTCTTCTGTGGCAATCTGATCCTGGCGCGAACTGGTCAGACGCCAGCAGGCATTGCGCGAGGATGGCAAGCCTTCGACAACCAATGTGCATTCGCCACTTCCGGCCCCCGCCAATGCCACCCAATTTGCGCCACCGTCCAGAGAATACGCGGGGGTGGAATCATATGAACCGGCAAGGCCTATTGATTCCCACCGCAACGTGGACGAATTGGTCATGACACCGCCAGAAGCATAAGACATCAAGACGAAACGGCCGCTGTTTGTGGGCGTCAAGCTCGCTTCCGGAGTTCCACCGTAATACCCGATGTTGCGTTTTCCGCCATTCGGGACCATTTCGTCACCGGCATCCCCCCGCCCCATGTCAATCAGCGGCGACGTTTCGTCGTCGGCAACGAAGCCCCCTGTCTCATTGTCGAAATGCCCCTGCTTGCTCTTCGGGTGCAAATCGAAATTCGTTTCATCCACGAAAAGGGGATCCGCTTCGAAAGAATGGAAATCCCATCCATTCGCTTCCCGCCACGAATCCAAAGTCCCGTGTTTTGCATGGGTGCGGCCATACGGCACGTCCATGGCATATCTTCCCAGGCAAGCGGCTTCAGATTTCCTGTGGTAACAATTGTAGTCGGACGCAATAATGCCGGGAACCGTCCAAAAAACGAAGTCATCGGGTCCGTTCAAGACAAAGACGCTGTTCGAAACCGTCATCGCCCCGGAAAGGGACAAAACCCCGCATGCATTGGTTTTCCCGGAGGAAATCATAACGCCCCCACTCCAAACATTGGTTTGGGGAGTACTCAATCCCCGAGGAATTGCCATGGATAGACCGGTTCGCATGAAATTCAGGGCCGCACACTGGATGAATTCGTTGTCACCCGCCATTTCCTCCAAATCAAATGCGGATTGTGCCGCATCCAATACACGGATATGGATAAAGCGATTGGAACAGCTTCCATCCAACAAGGCAATCCCCCTATCGCCACCGCGGACCGTCAAGTCACGCAACTCGAGATGCCACGTCTGCGACAATTCAATGGCTGTTCCGCTCCCGGCTTTGTTCACGAAAACGGAGCCGCCAGCAACGGCATTCGTACTTCCCTGGATCACCAAGCTGTTGGTTGCGTTCCAATCCGATTGGGACAAACGCAATGGTACTTGCAACTCATATATACCCGTGTCAACCAAAATTGTGTCGCCCGGATCGATTTGATAGCGGTTGAAGAGCGTTTCCAAGGAATTCAACGGGCTGTTGGACGAAATACCGCTTCCGGCTGCCGTTCCGGGTGCGGAACAATAGACATCGCCATTCGTCGAAGCATCATTGACGTAATAGCGCAATGGTTCGTTTTTGACCGAAAAACAGGATTCGGTTTGTCCGCAAATATTGGTGTTTTCTTCCAACATCACTTTCCACAGCGCTTGTCCCGTACTGTTGGTAGCCGTGGTGTTCCAAACCACTCCGTTTTCATAACTTACCGTTTCTCGTCCAATTTTTGTCCATGTATCGCCACCATCCGTTGAAACATAAACCAAAACGTGATTGTCAGGAGCAATGCCATTGTATGCCCAAGTCAAAGTAACTTCACCACGAACCACCCCGCCATCCGACATGGTGAGAGGCAGTAGATATATGCTTATCTCGCCAGAACTCTTACTGGCCTCTTTCGTCCCGCCATAAAGCCCGACATTGATCCGCCCGCCATTGGGTTCGGGCTCGTCGGAAACGGAAGCACTTGAACCGAGGTCAATCAGTTTGGATGTCACGGGATCGTTCGTGACGAATCGCCCGTTTTCAAAGCGGCCGTATTCGCTCTTCAAATGGTAATCCCCCGCATCGGAATCGTTGAAAAGCGAATCGAACCCAAAACTGTGCAAATCTTTTCCGAACGCCTGTTGCCAATCGTAAAGGAAACGATAGGTTTCGCCGGAGGCAAGGGTGCCAACGCATGCCCCATCCGTCGCTTTGATGTCGTTGTAATCCGAAATGAATACATTGGTGGCCGCCAATTGTCCCAAGCGATAGACACACCCTCCATTGCCCGAAGCCGTCAGAATCGAATCGACAATCGTCGTTGACCGGGACGAGGAATCATAACCGACAAAAACAGCGGCTTTCCTGTTGTTTTGGAAGAGGGAATTGTTGACAGCCACCGTTGCCCCTGTCACGCTGAGTCCAAAGTTTTCATTGTTTTCGACAATGCAGTTTCGCAATTCCACACTTTCCGCCCCGACACCGGCAAAAATGCCGTTGGAAACCGCGTGGGTCACGCGGACGGTGGAAATACCGACAAAAGAGGAGTCTTCCATGGTGATGCCCATGTACGCGTTCGAAACCGCCAAACAGGAAATTGCCACTCCTTCCGCACCGTGCAAATCCAAGATGTGGTTGCCGCGGGCGCGGTTGGGTCTTGCCAAAACCGTACCGGTATAGGGATGGGTTGTGTCGCCAATCACGCGGACAGGTTGGTTGGAATTCCCGGACGTTTTCAAACCCACGCGAACGGGAGATGTCTCCTGGTAGAATCCCGAGTCGACATAGATAGTATCACCCGCTTCCAAATCGAATCGGTCGAATGCCAACGCCAAGGAATTGAGAGGTTCATTGCTCGTGGCCATCCAGTTGTCCGACTTTCCGGCGGTTGTGGTATAGACCGTTTCGTTCGTGTCGTAGTTGTTGATGTACAAAGACAACGGACGGCGGCGGATCGAAAAGAAAGATTCCGAAGGCCAGAATAGATGTCCATTTTCTTCGCTGCGCACCCTCCACAATCCAGCAGGCGTATCGGGGTGGGTGTCATCCAGCGTCCAGATGCAACCCCCGTTCGTGGCGGAAATGCCGGAGGCGCATTCCTGCCAATTTTTCCCGCCGTCAAAAGAAACATCCACGGCAAGCGTGCCCGCGACATTGGTTCCTGCAATCCATTTCAATTGCACACCCCCGTTTGCTGCCACGCTCCCCGCATCGGCAAAAGTTACGGGAAGCACCCATGGGGAAGACGGTGCCTGGCTTGCTTCCGCCGTTCCGCCAAACACGCCGATGTTCACCCGCCCTCCGTTCGCGCCGGGCTCAAGCGATGCATCGGCCGCCGGATCACCCGCATCCAGAAGGGGTGAATTTTCCGTGTCCGTCGTCCATGTGCCAGTTGCCGGATTCCATCGGCCGCGCGTCGCGGTCGTTTTCAAGTGGTAATCGTATTTGTCTGGATCCGCCAGCCCGGGCGCAAAAGCCAGACTCGAACCGTCCAAACCGGAACAGGTTTGCCATTGACGCAGATTGTCTAGTTTTTGTCCATCCGACCATTGCCCAAGCCACGTATTTTCCCCAGCGTAAAAATCGTTGTAATCCGAATTCAATGTTGAATTGTGCGTTATCGCAACCAATGTGGCCTTTTCCGCGTCGGATGCCAAAATGCTGTTTTGGATTTCAAGTGCCGCCCGATCCGAAATAGCCACCGCTTGGTTTGTGTTCTGCCAAAACAAAGAGTGTTGCACGGTCACATTCGTGGACAACTGTACCTGCAATCCAACACCACTTCCGTGTGAAACGCAATGGCCCAAGGCAACCGCCGTTGAATTTCCGCCTATGGAAAAACCGGAAACCGCATTTGACCGCGCCTCCACACGGGAAAGCGAAACATCCGTTCCCCCGTAAATGGAAACGCCCCGCAAGCCATTCACGGCAAATAAATCGGAAATCGACAGGAAACTGCTATTCGTCACCACAAGCGCCGAGGCGATTTGACTTCCGCCTGCAATTCGGTTCGTGCTCCCGATGATTCGGATGGGAACACCGTTTGAGCCATGGGCATCCCGCAAAAGAATTTCCGATGCAATGGCACCTTCATAGAAGCCCGTATCCACATAAATCTCATCGCCGGCTTGCCATGAGGAAGGCGGATATGTCGCCAACAAATCGCCCAATGTCGCCTTGGGAGATTCCGGAGCAGTCCCGCTGTTCGAATCATTTCCTGGCGCCCTGCAATATACATCCCCATTCGTCGAAATATCGTTCACATAATACACAAAAGGTCCTTGGCGATATGTAAAGGGTGTGTCTGTCCAGGAAAAGACATGGTCCTCATCCCCATCCAACGCGATTTTCAGTTGGGCCTTCAAGGATGACCCATATGGCCAGCTTTCCGGACCATAACTCCACACGCCTTCATTAGCGGCAATTCCATTCGCAACCGGCTCCCAGGTCGTGCCGTTGTCCTTGGAAAGATAAACGGAAAGCGTCGCGCCATCCGTGAAATTCCCTCCCGTCCAGAAAAGCGATCCGGCGGCATCGCCATTCAAGATGTCGCCATCCATGTGGGAAATCAGCTGCAGCCATGCCCCTGTCGCGCTCTTCGATGCCTGTTCCGATCCACCATAGATTCCGCAATTCAGGCGATTGCCATTCGGAGCAGGTTCGCGTCCCACTGCAAGTTCCGGATTGCCGAAGTCAATGGCAGACGAATGCACGACTCCATTGGTGACCCATATTCCGTCATTCCGGCAATAGCCGTTCGTGCTTAACAAATGGAAATCACCGTTCGGGGCATCCACGAACGCAGGGGCGGCTTTCAATGCATGGACCCAACCAAACCCGGAATTTTCCAGCGATGAGAGATACGGGTAGTTGTTTTGAGCATCCAAAGCAATGTCCGGGGCAATTACATTATAATCACCCGAAACAGGGACATTGGCAAAAAGCGCGATTCCTCCGGAAAAAATCGAGTTGCTTACCGCCAAAGCATTGACGGAAGCGGAAATATGGTAGTCATTGCCATAAAAGACACATTGCTCCATCACATTTCCACTTCCTCGTTCGACGGAAACCCCATATCTGGTGTCCGTCACCGCAGCATGTGAAATTTTGGCGTTTCGGCTGTCAATCAAATGAATTCCAGCGCCATTCCCACCATAACCCGAAGCAAAAACAGAATCCAGCACCACGTTTGTCGCGTTGTTGACTTGCACACCAGACTGCCCGCCTGCGAAATGCAGTTTGGACAACGCCACATAACTCGCCGAAACAGCCATCGCCGGAAATGACGGATTGCCCAGCCGGTCAAGATATGTTCCATTTGGACTTCCGACGATTCGAACTGAATTTTCTGGGTCTCCCGCATCGGAAGAGGTGATTTCAACCGTGGCATTTGTTTCATATCGCCCCGTATCGATGCGGATTTCATCGCCGCCCCGCAATTTATATGTGTCGACTACGCTCTGCAAACTGCGCTTCGGTGCATCAGGCGAAATGCCGGGCGCTGCATCATCGCCTAAATGCCCATCACACCAAAAATCACCATCACAGGAATTGTCGTTTACATAATAGACAAATCCCACATCCGCCGAGCGTTTTACGCCAAATGGCAATGTATTGGTCGCGCAAACTGCCTCATCCAAAGAGCTTTTCACCCGCCAGCGCACGAAAGGAGAATCAAAAGATGGATTCCAGAGAAATTGTTCGTTTGTTGCCGCAATTCCATTGGCTATATCCACCCAAGTCGTGCCATTTGTTGTGTATTGCAAATCAACCGTCGCATTTTCGCCGAAATTGCCGCTTGCCCACACCAATGAACCTGTTCCCACCAACATCCCCCCTCCATCATAAGCAAGTGCATGAACCCATGGTGTGTCCACATCCGGACTGCAAGTGGCTTCTGTTGTCCCCCCGTAAAAGCCAACATTTACACGTTTGCCATTGGGATTCGGCTCGTTTTCATAAGAAGCATCTTGTGGATCGCCAAAATCAATACCCAAACTGTCGGAGGACAAATGAAAATCGTTCGTGGCAACAAAACCTATATCTGCAACTGTCGCATTGTGGTGCCAATTCGAATCAGTTGTTGCTTGGATGGCTTCCACTTGTTCCTGCTTGTCGCCAATTCCCGACACATTGCAAAAAAGATTATAAGCCCAAAGCCCATTGGTTCCCTCCATGCGCCCTCCACGACTTCCATCGGAAAAGATACAGGCATAAACGGAAGAATCCACAACGGGACCGGAAAACAATGGACCATTCTTCAAAGAAAAAGTGCAGTTTTTCAAGACCATATTGCGAACCACGCCCGCAACGTTGTTGATAGCCGAAATCCCATTATTAAGAAATAAGCAGTTTTGGAAAATATTGCTCACAAAATTGCCAGATGCCACATATATCCCCCCCCCATTTCGCATATTGCAGAAAATACAATTCTCAATTTTTGAATAAGATAAACCAGGAGAGAGAGTTGCTATCCCCGTTGAATTACCACTCCCATTAAATATTATATTTTTGAATACGAAATGGCTTCCGATGGCACGAAACCCCAATGAGCGAGATACAGTCAGAATCGATCCATTGGGACTGCCAATAATCTGGAAAGGTTGACTTTCAGTTGCATCCACCCGAAATGAAACTTCTGACACGTTTTTGTTTACTTCGTAATCACCTGTGTCGATGTAAATGGTGTCACCAGCAGACATCGTTTTTTTTACCAATAAATTGGTCAAAGTTGCAACTGGACGGTTTGAGCTTGTTCCATCATAGGCATCGTCGCCTTTTTCGCTCGTATAGACATCTCCAAACTGGGAGTTGTCATTCACGTAATAGGTCGCACCCCACGCATTCACCGTCTGGATTGCCAGAGGGATGAGAAGAAGGGAAAAGGTTTTGCGGAGAGTTGTCATGATGCACCTCATTGAATCAGCGACAGGTGCATTGCAGGGCAAAACACCATGTCATTTATCATTCTATGACTTTTGGCTTCCCGTTCAACCCCAAAACCTGTGTTCCCTTTGTCCGTCCATCCTTCTTTCCGCCAGCGAAAGCGCTTGCCTCATCCCCCGGAAACTATATAATGTCCAACCATTATGTCGGAGAAGACCATGAAGTGTTTGCCTTGTCTGCCCGTTTTCGCCCTCCTGTTGGCTCCGTTCTGCGCCGCGACCGCGACCGCACAGGCCGATTCTGTGGCCATAGCGGCACCATCTGCCGTCGCATTCGACAATGCCCGCTACAATTCCATCCTCTCCCGCCTCCAAAGCATGGGCCACGGCTACTACACCGCCGCCGAGTGGAAATCCATCGACGACGAAGTCGATTCCCTCGTTTCCGACGCCCGCGCCTCGAAGGACGGCGACGCCATCATCAAGACCGCCATCGTCAAGGCCATGGTCCTTGCCGACATGCGCCGCCTCTATCCCCCCGCGCTCAAGGAACTCCGCGAGGCCCGCCGCATCGTCTCCAAAATGAAAAATGCCGATGCGTCCCGCCTCTACGTCAAAGAAGCCGATGTCCTCGCCCAATCCGGCGATGCCACCGCCGTCGAAGCCCTCATTGCCGAGTACAAGGCTTCCCCCTCCTATCATCCCGAGCAATACCCTTGGAGCGGCGGAAACGGCCCCTCCGACCCCCTTCTCATCGCCCGCCCCAAGGCCGAAGAAGCCACTTCCCTTCCCCTCACCATGATGGAACAGTCCCTCCGCGCCGCCCGTTCGGCCCCCGGACTGGTTTTCCCCGACGAGCCCCTCACCGACATCTACGGCCGCACCTTCCGCATCTCCGACTACCGCGGCAATCTCCTTCTCGTGGATTTCTTCGTCCGCGGCTGGTGGAAATGGGAGCAAAACCTCCCCGCCCTCCGCAATCTCCACGACCGTTACGCCGGAGACGGTTTCGCCATCGTTTCCATCTGTCTCCAGCCCGATGCCCCCGGACTCGCCCAGCTCGGCCTGCCCTGGATTGTCTGCCCCGCCCAGCCGCAACTCACCCGCCCGCTCGGCATCTTCGGCGAATCCACCACCTTTCTCCTCGACGCAAACGGCACCGTCATCGCTCGCAACCTCTACGGCTCCGACCTTACTTTTGCCGTCCGCAACGCTCTCGGCCGCTGATTTCCCCGCCCGTCGAAGCGGGCAAAACACTTGCCAAGCCCCCCCGTCCTGCGGGATACTCCTTTCGCTTTCCCCGAAGCGGAGTTTTGACCATGCCCACTTATTTCCTCACTGGCGGCCCCATCCTTTGGCTTCTCGGCGGGTGCGGCGTTTTCGCCGCGCTCGTATTCCTCGAACGCCTCTTCAACCTCCACCGCGCCCAGATTGCCGCCGACGACTTCCTCAAGGGCGTCTACAACATCCTCAACCGCGGCAATGCCGTCGAAGCGGCCACCATTTGCGAGGAGGCCCCCGGTCCCGTCGCCCGGCTTGCCCTGGCCGCCATCCTCCACCACGACGACTCCCTCGAAAACATCGACCGAGCCATCCAGGATGCCGGTCTGGAGGAAATTCCCCGCATGGAACGCGGCCTCGGCTGGCTTGCCACCATCGCCCGAATCACCCCCCTCATCGGACTTCTCGGCACAGTTCTCGGCCTCATGGAAATGCTGGCCGCCTCCCGCGATGCCGCCCCCCTCGTCCAATCCGCCGACCTCTCCGGCGGCCTCTGGCACGCCCTTTCCGCCACCGCCCTCTCCCTTGTGGTCTCCATTCTCGCCTACGCCGCCTACAACCTCCTCGTTTCCCGCGTCGAATCCATCCTCCTCGACATGGAACGCAGCGCATCCGCCATCCTCACCTTCATGCGGCAATGGCGGAAAACCCACCCCCTTCCCCATCCGGCTCCCTGACGTGAACATTCCCGACTCCGCCCCCCAGATGCATTTCCGGCGCGTAAGCCGCCGATTCAAGGGCCGTTGCCGCCGCGCAGTCGGCCCCGTCGAAGTCACCGCCCTGCTGAATGTCATCCTCCTCCTGTTCATGTTCGCCTGGAACGCGCAGCGGTTCGTCCTCCAACCCGCCATCCGCATCGCGCTTCCCGCCGCCCCCTTCACCGAAGCCGTTCCTTACGGGGCTTTCGTCCTCCTCGTTCCCCCCGGCGAGGCCCTCTATTTCAACGACGAACGCCTTCCCTCCCTCGACGCCCTTCCCGCCGCCCTCCGCGCCGCCCGCGCCAACGCCCCGGAAGGCCGGGCCGACATCCTCCTCCTGGAGGCAGACGAATCCACGCCGAACGACCGCCTGACGGCCATCTGCACCGCCGCCACCGATGCCGGTTTCCGCGAAATCGCCTTGGCAACCCGTCCTCCCCCAGCCGACGCCGACTGACCCATGCGTGCTGCCGCCATCTCCATTCCCCGCGCCCGCCAATGGCACCGTTTCTGCCGCCGCGGCCGGCACTGGGCGGTTCTGTTCCTTCTGGTCTGGATTCCCCTTTTCGCCTTCCTTTTCCGCCTCCGCCCCGGGCTTCCCCCCTCCTCTTCCACTCTTCCTCCCCCCCACATCCGACACGTTAACACCTCATTTCTCGCCGCCGATGGCCCCTTGGCCGACATCCGCAACTGGCGTTCCCCCGCCATCTACGGCCTTGCCACGCCGGTCGGGTTCACCCATGCCCTCCAAGGGATCCCCTCCCCCGCCATTCCACCGCTCGCCACCCCGGCCGATTCCCCCGCGGAAGGC